>OLIS01001376.1_pt1 | contig 17738 bp, 11 predicted proteins | sample 1601351 | NCBI WGS metagenome assembly OLIS01 (sample SAMEA2452122, study PRJEB22498) | human gut metagenome | biome: human feces; feature: human gut; material: feces | place: Australia | collected 2012
AAAATTTTTATATGCTATTTCAAAGGTCTTACCTGTTACATCTTTTAAAGAAATATCAATAACAGGAAACTGTCCCATGAACTTAGAACAGAACTCTTTGTCCTCAAGTATCTTGGTGCCTTGAAAGTACTTTTGCTGCACAGAGGTATCAAATGGCTTATCTGGATTTATCTTTAAGAAAGTCTCAAACATGGTCATGAGCAAGGTCTTACCAAAATGTCTTGGTCTTGTAAACAACAGAACTTTTGTAGAACTTGTAAAAACAGTCTTGATAAACTCTGTCTTATCTACAAAGTAACCATTATCTTCTATCAGTTCTTCAAAACTTGTAGGACTTTCTGGTAATGTTAAGAATTGTTTGTCGCTCATGAGTATGTTCCTGTCTTACTTATTATTTATCAATTATACACAATAAAAATTTGGGCACATGCAATTACTGGCATTTATAGTAAGTACTACAAAGTTTCAGGTGATCTTTTAATAAGTTTGCACAGATCTTAAGATTGATTTGCAATGATCTTGAACATTTGTTGCTGTGATCTTAAAAGAGGTAGTCAACGATCTTTAATTTTAGTTGCACCGATCTTGAATGAGTTTTGCAGAGATCCTGATTGCGTTTTACAGAGATCTTGAGTTTGCTTTGAAATGATCTTGAGGTAGATTTCAGCTATTATCACTAAGACAATTAAGGCACTGCATGTATCAGTTAATTACACACAATGCCTGTAATGAATTTGATAAGATTCATTAAACTTAGCTTAAAAGTTATGCTTTTAAAATTGTTAAGCTCTTATCTTCTAAAATCCCCTTTTATTAAGCATTGTCTTTTACAAAGTCTGTTAAAGCTTTATCTAAAAGCTTCATAGCTTCATCTACAACAGACTTTTTAATGTTTAAAGCAGGAGCCAGTCTTAATACATCGCCATGAGCGGTTAAGGTTAATAACTTATGCTTAAAGCATTCTTTTTGCAGAGCTCCTGACTTACCTGAGTATTTCTTGTTTAAAACAAGACCCATAAGTAAGCCTTCACCTCTTACATCATCAAAGACATGATGCTTTTCATCAAGTTTCTTGATTGAGGCTTTAATGTATTCAGATGTTGCTTTTACATTCTCTAAGAACTTCTTATCACTTACTTTATCAAGTACATAGCAACCTACAGAGCAGGCTAAAGCATTACCACCAAAGGTTGAACCATGGGTACCAGGGACGAAGTGTTTAGCAAAGTTATCATAGGTTAAAACAGCACCTATTGGAAGACCTGAAGCTAAACCTTTAGCTGAGGTTAAGATATCAGGCTTTACAGGTGTCTGCTCATAAGCATACAGAGTACCTGATCTTGCGACACCGGTTTGAACCTCATCAAAGATTAAAGCTGCGTGGTACTTATCGCATAACTCACGTACTTTTACTAAGAAAGCATCATCAGCTTTGATAATACCGCCCTCACCCTGAATAGGCTCTAAGATCACAGCACAGGTCTTATCTGAGATGGTCTTTTCAAAGGTTGCAATATCATTGTATGGAATATGGGTAATAGCAGCAGGCTTTGGACCGAAACCATCCGAATAACTCTCCTGACCACCTACGGTTACAGAGAAGAAGGTTCTGCCATGGAAGCTGTTTACAAATGAGATGATCTCATTCTTCTCTGCGCCATAGTCATCAAAAGCAACACGACGAGCTAACTTTAAAGCTGTCTCATTAGCTTCAGCACCTGAGTTTACAAAGAATACTTTGTCATAACCTGTAAGAGAGGTTAGCTTCTTAGCTAATGACAGTGTGTACTCGTTGCAGAAGATATTACTTACATGAATTAAGTTCTTGCAGGTCTTTTTAATTACCTTCTGAACTCCATCTGGAGTATGACCTAAACAGTTAACTGCAATACCTGAGGTTAAATCAACGTACTTGTTACCTTCATTATCAAAAACATATGAACCATGAGCCTTCTTAATAACCATGTTCATTGGGGTGTAACAAGGGAACATTACCTCGTCAAAAGTTTTTCTGGTGATTTTCATATTAGTTGTGATCCTTTACATTGTAGATATATGCCACTTCATCGCACTTTTCACGTTTTGGACAGTTTTCGCAGTCTTTTAAAATCTTCTCAGGCAGAGCTTCAATAACTGTTTTCTGGAAGCCTACTTTTGAGAAGAATTCAGGACTTCTTGTAAGTACAAAGACTCTTTGAATGAACATCTTAGAGGCTCTCTTTAATAGGTAGTTTACAATCGCCCTGCCCTGTCCCTGTCGCTGAATTACAGGTGATACACCTAATGAGCGTATTTCAGCTAAACCTGAGTCATAAACATATAAACAGGCACAGCCTACGACCTTCTCATCCTTGACGCAGACAGCAAATGTCTGAATACCACGGATGATGTCGTTTCTCTTACGAGGAAGATTCTGTCCCTGTTTTGCCCAGTACTCAATCATATCCATAAGAGAGTCAACATCAGCTAAGGTTGCTTGTCTTACGGTGAAGTTTGCTTTTTCCTGTTTTAAGAACACCTGATTTACAGTAACTAATGCTTCATTAACCTTAGTCAGATCCTCTTTTGACATTAACTTCTTGTCATAAAGATCAACAACCTTGTCATAAAGTTCTTCTAATGTGTTCTGTTTGATTTCATCTAATAATACAAATGATGATGAATTCTGATTTATAGGTGGCATATAGATGTGTCTCCACGATTTTATGTATATCGACTTTGCCTAAAAAATATATAAATGCCTGTTAATAGTTTTACTATGCTTTAAAGCCAGCAGTACATATTAAGATTTCTTATTTTTAAATCTGACAATGTTTGTTTATAAAAGTTTGTTTATAAAAATTCTTTTCTAAAACATTGTCTTTTATGAACTGCAAAAGCTATTAGACATTGAATACTGTGCCAAGCCGAGACCGGGAGATTAGATTTTCTGCAAGATTTGGATCTTTGAATGAGGCAATGTATACAGGCTTTTTGATAAGCTTAGTTGCATTAATTGCACTCTTTACTTTAACTGTCATGCCACCTGAGATAGTGCCATCAGCAATTAAAGCATTAACTTTATTCTCATCAAGCTCGTCAATGAGCTTGCCCTCTTTATCAAGGACACCAGGTACATCTGAAATGTAATACAGTGGAGCATTTAATACTCTTGCAATAGCTAAAGCTGCATCATCTGCATTTACATTGTACAGATCACCATTATCATCGTGAGCTAAAGATGCGATGATTGGTGTATATCCGTTTTCAAGAAGTAAAGTAAGGTACTCTTTATCATTAGGTTCAACGGCGCCTACCATGCCTAAATCCTTTGATAACTGTCTTACAGTGATGGTCTTACCATCACTTGCTAACATACCTAAAGCATTCAGACCGTTTTTAATAGCTAATGCCTGTAAACCTTTGTTGCACATACCAGCTAATGCTGCGCTGATATATGGCATCTGTTCACGAGGACTTACTCTTAAACCGTTCTTCTTTTTAACCTCAAGATTTAAAGCTTTAAACAAAGCATCAACCTCAACGCCACCTCCATGAACAACTACTAATTTCTGTCCACGGCAGGCAGTGAAAAGTTTAGACAGTTCTTCAACACCGCCTAATGCTTTGCCACTTAACTTTACAACTACTGCGTTATCTAACATATGAGGTACAAACTATTCCTAAAATAGCCTTAAATTGTGATTCCGCCTGAATATGCAGGACGTAGTTTGATTATACATACGCTTTAATTTAATTTTCAAGAAAAGATTGGATTGAGTTGAAAATCACTGATTTGGTGCTAAGAAAGGATAGATGGCTATAGCTTGGTATTGAATAGCATGTCAATTTTCTAACTTAAGAAAAAGCTTGTGACTAAATCTAAAATTGTTCAAATAAATATTAAATTTTTAAAGAATCTTTTCAACAAACAGAACATTAAATATTACAAAAAAAATATATCAGAGTCTTTTACAAAATTAACAAATATTTTTAAATATTTAATATTTTTTTAAAGATTCTTTTATTTTTTTACTTGACATGCTATTATTTTTCTCTATTATTTCTTTAAAGATTCTTTTAATTTTGGAGTTATTATGTCAGTTACAAAAATGCAATACACAAATGGATCTCTTCCTATTCTTAACTTAATGTCAGGAATTAATTCAAAACTACTTAGAGATAAAATTGAATTAGACCCTGATTACCAAAGAGGTTTTATTTGGAGTAATGAATTCAAGGATAAACTGTTCTACAGCATAGTAAAAGGATACCCTATTGGAAATATCAGCCTTAGAAATACAGAAAAAAATGGAATTCCATTTAAAGAAGTTGTTGACGGAAAACAAAGGCTTCAAAGTATCGTTAAGTTCATTAACGGAGAGTATGAAATTAAAAGTGACATGTCAAAGAAGATAATTCAATACATATTAAGTATTTATGAAGAATCTAAAAGTTCATCATCTTTTTCTTCTGAAGAAGAAAAGTGTATTACAAAGTTATCTAATAAGTTGAAGAATAAAGGAAAGCCTTCTATCAAATTTAAAGATTTTCCTGACTTTATTCAGCAAAAATTTAATTCCTATAATATTGCGATAACATATCTTTCAAATTGTACCGATGAAGAGATAAGGGAATATTTTACTTATCTGCAAAATCAGGAAAGATTAAGAGCAGGTGAGATCATAAATTCTGTTGACTACTCATACTTAGAAACATTTCTTGAAAAAATTGATGTAGATTCTTTATTAAAAATTTTTAAATTCAAAAATAACAGAGATCAATTTAAAAGAGTCTTCTACAGCATTGTAGGTTTGATTGACGATAAAATTAGTTTTGGAGTAACAGATAAAGTTGTTATAAAGTATGCATCTGAATGCAAAGGTGTATCACCAATCACAAACGATCGCATCAGCAACCTAATCAAGCAGATTAATGTTATTAATAAGAATGCATTAAATTGGGAAGTACCAAATGGTTTTAATGTACGAGCCTTAAAATTTTTCATCCTTTTGGCTTGTTTTAATTATGTTGATTTTTCACAAAATACAACCGAAAAGTTAAAACAATTAGATAGCATAAACCAAAAATTATCTAGCTTCAGCTCAGCAAAAATTGACTCTGTAAATCAATCGTTCGAAGGATACACAAAAGATGTTATTGAAGAATATAGGCTAGTAGCTTTAGTTCAAAAAGGAGGACATTCAATTTCTAGAGTTCAAAACAGAATGGAAATACTTGCATACTATATAAATCACTTTAATGACATTAACATTTATATGCTTCCATCTAAAATAAAAGCTTTATAAACAAGTAGAAGTTCACTCAACAACACTGAATATTCCCGTTATCAACCGTCTGATTAATAACGGGAATTTAAGAGACCTCGAGCATAGTTGGGAGTAAATGTCTGAATGCATTATTGCTCACTCTAGGCTCTATTTTTTTTATTTCTTAATATCTCTAACAATGTGCCATAATCTTTAACTTGGCAGTAATTGACCTTTTCATCACCAATAAGCCCATTGCAAATGGCATCAAAATGCACTTTTGCACAGTCTATTTTAGCCTTTTCAATCGCTCTTAAATTAAGAGTATCATTACAACCTTTTGTTTCTGCCACAAAGTAAATATCTTTTACTTTATTAACTTTATCGTTAAACACAACAGCCCAATCTGGATTGTAATGACCAACAGGAGTATTGATATAAAAACCTTTTGGCAATTTTGCATACACAATAACTTCTTCATGACATTCTAAATCTTCAGCAAATTTCTTTTCATTGTCTGAATCATATATAACATGAGTGTAGATATGTTTATTGGAATTCATGGCGTTAACATTCAATCTACCTTTAAGAGAAGAATCAGTAAAAATATCAGACTCATACGTTGAACCTAACGTTTCGTATTTTATGTGATTTACTACTGAAACAGATTTTTGCTCATTGACGATATTTGATATTCTTAAAATAAATTCTTCTGGATTCTGCTTATACATAGCAAATTTTTCAGAAGAAATACCTCTTAATATAGAAGAAATATCTTTTCTTGTTAAACCTGTTGTTGAAACAATCTTTCCTATTAGATCAAATTTCAATGATGGAGGAATTACACTCTTTACAACTCTTTCTTCTTTTGTAGATTTTACTTTGAAATCCGATCCTGACAGCAAACTTTCTTTTGATGTATATGATGTTGCCTCGCCTTCAGTAATATTGAAATACACTTGAGAAACAACTAACTCTTTGTTAATTGCTTCTATTGCATTTTTTACAAGTTCATTACTATCAAAGTCAACTAGATACCTTGTTTTTTGATTTATTTTTGACCACAATGATTGGAATTCTCTTTTATCAAAGTTCTTATGCTCAATTTTTGCATCAACATTATTTTTACGTACATTCTCAGGAAGAAGAGCATAACCGTCAAAAGCTTTAGAAATAATATTTTTAATACCAGGAAGGTAATTATTCAATTCATCATCAGATAGTTTGAAATTTCCTGATTTTAGATCATTATGACATTTTTCTGTAATTTGCTTTGTTTTCTTATCAACATATCCAGATGAAACTAATTCCATCATGATGCTATCAGCAACATCGCTTGAAATAACATCTTTAGAACCATCATTTCTTTCACATGATTGATTTTTAAATAAATCTGAAGAGATCTTAAGAGGTCGACTAGTAACAGAATCGGCTATATCCTTTTGGAGAGCTTTTACGAAATTCTCGTAGCTTTCACTAGCAATAACTGTAAGATTATTTATATTTTGGACATCATCACCTAATACGGAGGTATCCATTCTGACACCGTCTTTATTAACACATAATCTTAATCCTCTTCCAACTTCTTGACGTTTTCTTATTTCACTATTTGCATTTTTTAAGGTACAAATTTGGAATACATTAGGATTATCCCATCCCTCTCTTAATGCTGAATGAGAGAAAATAAAACGAACTGGAGAAGTATATGGATCAAGATCTAGAAGTTTCTCTTTATCTTTCATAATAAGATCATATGTGTTTACATCAGACTCACCACCGTCTCTAGATGTTTCCTTACTATTAATGAAAGATCCTTTTTTATCTACAGAGAAATAACCTGCATGAGTTTTACTTACATCAATTGCGTCAAGATATTTTTTATAATTTTGATTTACAGAAGCATTTTTTAATAGCTTATTTTTATATGATTCATATTCTTCTTCAAAAATTTTTGCGTATTCTCCTTTACTTTGAGAAGAAGAATCGTTTGAACTTCTATATTTAGAAACTTCATCAATAAAAAACAGAGACAATGTTTTTATTCCTTTTTCAAATAGGATTGCCTCTTTGTCAAAATGAGATTTTATTGTTTCTTGGATTTGAACTCTTCTAAAATCTGATTCGACTGCCTTGTTTGTCATTTCTCCAACAGACAGAACCAAACCGTTTGAAAATTCAACGCTATCTGTTGTCTTATCTATTCTGGTAACTGTGATACCTTTATATTCTTCAAGTTCTTTAGAATTTTCATATAAATTGTACCCTTCATTAACTTCTCTAGTCACTTTTTTAGTTGAAGAAGAGTTTTTATAGTCAAATTCAAGTGTAGCCGTAGGATTTTTATCAACTGAACAATTGATTGAACTTAAATAGATATATCCAGATACAGCATTATTTCCTGTAATTCCGATACCTTTTACAGATATCTTTTTTACTAGTTTCTTATTGCAAGCATCTATAGCATCAAGTCTATATACCATGTTATAAATGCTGTCTTTTTTGTGAGTTGCTGAATACCTCAATATCATCAATGGATTAAACTTCTTTAAGCTTGCTTTTGTTTTTGCGCCTTCAACTGATTGAGGTTCATCGATAATCATTATAGGGTGAGAATCAGCTAATACTGAAATAGGCTTTCTACTATTAAAAGAATCTAACTCCATATCAATTTTTCTTGCATCGCTTTTTGTAGAATTAAATGCTTGAGAATTGATAATCATTACAGAAATAATGTCATTCAACACATAATGCTTTATGTCATCAAGTTTATTTGAGTTGTAGATAAAGTAGTTTATTGACTTACCATACTGCTCGTAGAAATGATCTTTCATTGAGCTGAACGAGCTGTATACACCTTCTCTAATTGCGACACTAGGAACGACAACAATAAATTTAGACCATCCATATCTTTTATTTAATTCATAAATGGTCTTGATATATGTGTAAGTTTTGCCAACACCAGTTTCCATCTCAATGGTTAGATTGTAATTACTTGCATCACAATGCAGAACATCATCAGATAATTCAATTTGGTTAGCATTTTGTACTTTTCGTATATTAGATAAAATTAGCTTATCGTCTAACTTTATTATTTCGTTGCCATAACCTATATTTGCGTTATTTTGAGATACAGGATCAACATCTGTTACAAAATTTACTGAAGAATATGGCTGACCTATAAAAACATCACAAACCGCATTTGCAGCATCATTTTGAAACGATTGTTGTTTAAATTTTAATTTCATATTCTCACCTAAATAACTCTAACTCTGCTTTGTAGCTCGTTATCATCTGATATGTTTGCGTATGTCTTAAATAGCTCAAATAAATTTATCTTTGATGGACTGTTTTCAAATGATGAATCTTTAAATACAGCCTTTAAAGGATTTCGTTTTGCTATTGCTGTAATTACATCCTCTGTAATGCTTTCAGCAAAACAAGCTATTAAATCAGGTCCCTCTTTTTCATCATCATTGTAGATATAGACTTTTGTATTTCCAATTGTTTCTTCTTTTACTTCTTTATCTAAAGTTAGACCTAAATCTAAAATGCATCCGAAAAGCAAATCTAAATCAGACCTATCTTCTTTTACATTTGATTCTAAAGATAATAAAAGATCTTGAGATAGAGATTCTGGATTGTAGTAGACATCTTTCATATTTGAAGAATCAACTTTAAAAACTCTGAAACCGACATCAACTTTTGATTCAGGATGATCTTTCTTAATTTGTTCTCCTGCTCTGCGAATTCTCTCTTTTCCTATTTCGCAGATGTTCTTATATCCAGCTTTAAAAGCTTCTGAGTTCTCAGCGCAACTTTCAGGTAACTGAACCATGATAAATTGACGATTTCCACCATCCTCTGCATTTAATTGCATTACAGCATGCGCAGTGGTTGCTGAACCTGAAAAGAAATCTAGTACAATATCACTGCTTCTTACACCTGCCAATGAGATAAGTTTTTTAATCAACCTTAAAGGCTTCGGAGTATCAAAGAATTTTATTCCATTAAAAATCTCCATTAATTCTTTTGTTCCCTGAGTTGCAGTTCCAACCCTTTCGCTGGCAAACCAAGAATTATCCACTGAACCAAATTTAGCTTTTTCTGAGTAGAATACCTTCAGCTGAGGACGTCCTTTACCATCTTTTCCAAAAATTATCCTGTTGTCTTTTAAATATTCAATGAAAGATTTTTCTTCTGTTCTCCAACACCTTCCTTGAGGAGGCAAAAAATACTCGCCAGTTAACGGATTTTTTATTTTATATGTTAAATTGGGTCTTACATTTGGGGCATCAAAAGGATCTGCTTTCCATAATCCACGAGGATCATTATCTAAATTTGAAAATTTATCTTTATCTAAAGGTAACATGCTACATACAAATGAATCTTTATTAAACCATATATTTTTGTTGCTATCCTTTAGTCGTCTGTTATTTTTTCGTCTATTCTTAGCATACACGCAAATATACTCATGGTTGATACTAAAATCTGTATCGTTTTGTATAGATGCTCTTGATTGCCATGGTATACAGGCAACCATATTTTCCTCACCGAATACCTCGCCACAGATTTTCATTAAATTATCTTGCTCATTATCGTCAATCGAAATATATATAACACCATCATCTGTCAACAAATTTCTTGCTAATAACAGTCGAGAAAAAATCATTGAGCACCAATCAGAATGAAATCTTGGATTAGACTTCTGATTTGTTCCACTAAATAGGATGTTTCCTGCCTCGTCTTTTTGCCCTACTAATGCTGAAAACTTATCTTTAGATTGTGAAAATTTATCTTTATAAATGAAATCATTGCCTGTGTTATATGGCGGGTCAATGTAGATCATCTTAACTTTTCCTAAATATCCCTCGCGAAGGATTTTTAATACTTCAAGATTATCTCCTTCTATATAAAGATTTTTTGTGCTTTCCCAGTTTTTGCTATCTTCAACAGAAGGTCTTAGAGTTTTTGTAATTGAAGCATTTGACTCTAAGATAGAGGCTTTCTTCCCAGGCCAGGTAAATTCATAAAATTCTCTTTCCCCCCCCCGCATTTTCTATACCAACTATCTGTTTTAGAAGATTAAAATTTATCGTTTTTACGATTTTTCCTGACTCATCTCGATTTTCTGTAACACAATTAGGAAAAAGTTGCTTTAATTTGTTAAAGTTCTCTACACAAAGATCTTGTGTTTTCATATGTAATTTATTTAACTCTGTCATATTCTCACCTAAATAACTCTAACTCTGCTTTGTAGCTCGCTATCATCTGATATGTTTGCGTAAGTCTTAAATAACTCAAATAAGTTGATCTTTGATGGACTGTTTTCAAATGATGAATCTTTAAATACTGCCTTTAAAGGATTTCGTTTTGCTATTGCTGTAATTACATTCTCTGTAATGCTGTCAGCAAAGCATGCTATCAAATCAGGACCTTCTTTTTCATCATCGTTGTAGATATATACTTTTGTATCATCTATTGTTTCTTCTTTTACTTCTTTATCTAAAGTTAGTCCTAAGTCTAATATTGTTGAGAAGAGTAAATCATAATCTGTACGATCTTCTTTTACATTTGATTCTAATGATGAAAGGAGTTCTTGATTTAATTTCTCTGGATTGTAATAGACATCTTTCATATTTGAAGAATCTACTTTAAAAACTCTAAATCCAATATCTACCTTTGAATCAGGATGATCTTTCTTTATCTGTTCACCTGCTCTGCGAATTCTTTCTTTTCCAATTTCACAGATATTTTTATAGCCAGCCTTAAATGCCTCAGACTTTTCATCACATTTTTCTGGTAGTTGAATCATGATGAACTGTCGATTTCCTCCATCTTCAGCATTTAATTTCATTACAGCATGAGCTGTAGTTGCAGAACCTGAAAAGAAATCTAATATAATATCATCTAAATCAACATTTGCCATTTTTAGAAAACGTTCGATGAATTCAGGGGATTTAGAATAATCAAAAACAACACCTTCACTGAATAAGCTTTTTAAATTCTTTGTGCCATTTCCAGTATCATCAATCCACGTTGAATATTTTTGTGTTTTTTTATCGCCATTCTTCGGAGCATAAATTTTTTCATATGCTATTAACTTATTGTTATTGTCTAACTTAAATTCAACAAGACCATCATTAATAGCTCGTTCCATATGAGATTTACCCCAACGCCAACACCCTTGGATTTCAGATCCATCTTGACGGTATATCATAGGGTACACATCTTGAGAATTTGGACCTTTTATTGGATAGAACAAATTTGGTCTATTTTCTCGTAAGCTATTACTTCCCCATTTTCTTAATAGTTGAGTCTTATAATATGAATTATTCAATTGATCATATTTTGGATAAATATCTTCAGATTTAGTAGCAACTCCGGAGGAAAAATCATCAATAGATTTTGCATAGCAATGGACATATTCATGAACAACTGCATAATACTTACTATCTTGTCTTCCGCCCTGCCTTCTCCAATTTAGCGTTGCTACAAAGTTATTTTCACCAAATACAGAATCACATATTTTTTTTAAATTATCTTGTTCATGATCATCAATAGAAATAAAAATCACACCATCTTCTGATAACAAATTTCTAGCCAAAAGAAGTCTTGGATAGATCATAGAACACCAGTCTGAATGGAATCTTCCATTTGATTCAGTGTTCTTAAATAATTTTTCTCCACACTCATTTTTTTGGCCAACAGAATCAGAGTAATTAGCTTCTGATTGAGAAAAGTCATCCTTATAAACAAAATCATTACCTGTATTATATGGAGGGTCAATGTAGATCATCTTGACCTTACCAAGATAACTCTCTTGAAGAATTTTCAATGCCTCAAGATTATCGCCTTCGATGTATAGATTTTTTGTATTTTGCCAGTCTTTGCTATCTTCTACACATGGTCTTAATGTTTTGGTAATAGGAGCATTTGCCTCTATAATAGAAGCTCTCTTTCCAGGCCATGAAAATTCATAAAACTCTCTTCCCCCCCCCCGCATTTTCTATACCAACTATTTGTTTTAAAAGGTCAAAATTAATTGTTTTTACAACATTGCCAGAGTCATCTTGAGTTTCTGTTACGCAATTAGGAAAAAGCTGTTCAAATTTATTAAAGTTTTCTGAACATAAATCTGGTGTTTTCAGATTTAATTTATTTAATTCAGTCATGTTAGTTCCTTTATTTTTCCAATTCTTCTATTTGAGAATTTAACTGTTTAATCTGTTCTTTTATGTCTACCTTTCGATTGGTCTGAATTTCTTTGCTCATCTTTTTTCTAAGATAGGTTCTTTCTTCATCTAAAGATTTAAATTTCATATACCTTGAAATACAGTCTTTCAAAGTCTCGCCCGTTCTCTTTGAGAAAAGTTTTGGATCTAATGATCTAATAAGATTTTCATAGATCTCATCAATGGTTAGTCCTTGAAGTTTTAGTTGAATTACTGAACTGTCTTGCCAATCACTATGAAAATATACAGGATCTGATACTGTAAATTTTTTAACATTTTCAAAGATCTGGATGTTTTTAAACCCAATCCAAATTTGAGACATTCCATTTAACGATGTTATAAAAACAGCATGATGTGGTGAAGCTTTGTCCATCACTGTAAGAAATTCTTCTAGTTTTTTAATTTCTTCTCTTAGCTCTATTTCTATAACTTCAATTTCAAGTACAGTTTTACCTTTTGAAACTGCTAATGTTCCAGATTGCCTTTCTGTGCTAGGTGAAAGTTTGTTTTGCCAAATTATGTTTTCCACACAATTTATGAACAATCTTTTTACAGCAGATGTGACATCACCTTTCTCGTAAAAAGCTTGTTTAGGAATTTTTTTACCAAAATCAGTAGACGATGGCAATCCAAACATAATTCACCTATTTAACTACTAAAAAGCAAACTAACTCAAAGTCATCTAATCCTTTGATATTTGAGGACAATGCTGAAGTAGGTCCTATTTCAAAGAAACTGTCAACTTCGGAAGTAGACTTTACATCTAGGATGTTTTCAATACTTTTTGACAAAAGATTAGAGTATTGTTTCATATTTTTTCCAAAAGATGTTTCTTTATCAAACTGGTTACATAATGCATCAATAGGATCTGATTTGTCTTTACATAACATTCTGAAACTATCCAAGATAGCTTTTGGATTTTCATAATCATTTACTATTGTTCCATCTTCAGCAACATAGACTAAGTAATATGGATAAAGCTGATTACTTTTCTTTTGTTTAATTTCGTTAGAAGTATTCTTTAGTACAAAGATCACACCTTTAGGACAATCTGGATTTGAAGATGTAACAGCACTCAAACCTAATGGTGTTCTATCTAAGTTTGGATGAGTTTTGATAAATTCCTGCAAATCCAATCTAAAATCGTTTAGACCTAAATCCGTTATGGAGATTCCGTCTTCCATATCCTCAAGATCAACAACTTCATTCTTTAATTTTTTCAGCTGAGCACTTCGATATTCAAGATCACCATCATCTTCAGCATTGATTGGATCATCACCTGTAGAGGTAATTGCAGTCATGGTCATGCGGCTACATACCCTATTCTTTAGCTTAATATATTCATCTAACTTCATATTAGGCCAGAAATTAACAAGTTCGATCTTCTCGTTCTTGCTACCCAAACGATCAACACGACCAAAACGCTGAATGATTCTTACAGGATTCCAATGGATGTCGTAGTTGACCACACAATCGCAGTCTTGCAAATTTTGACCTTCAGAGATACAGTCAGTACCTATTAAGATATCGACATCTTCATGGTTATCTGGTAACAATTTATTCTTTTCTTTTGAAATTGGAGAAAAACAAGTCAACACAGTATTAAAGTCGCACTTTAAACCTTTTACTGTAGACTTACCTTCAACTGAGCCTGTAATTAAACCGACATTTAGACCAAAATTATCCTTTACATAAGAAGAAATTTCATCATAAAGATAATTTGCTGTGTCAGCAAATGCTGTAAAGATCAATATCTTGTTATTGCCAGGATTTAAGTTGCTATTGATTTTATGTGAAATGAAATCTTTCAAGCACTGTAATTTTAGGTCACTTTTTGAATCCAATGAATTCAGCTTACTTTTTAGAGCTTTTAAAATGGCTAGATCTTCACTTAATCTTCTTGCCCAAGTTAGACAATCAAGATCACTCAATTGATATGAAAACTTCTTACCTTTTGTAATCTCATAGGATTCAGAATCTTCTTCATCTAAATCGTAATTATATGAACCTAAATCATCCTCATTTAGCGACAAATCAGATACAGCTTTATTTGATGACAACTTACTCAAGAATGACTCAACCATTAATAAAGTACAGTCGATTTGTTCATATACTTTATCTAAGGTGAGATTAAATGAAGAAATACTACTCTCTAGTCTCTTTAACAGATTAACTTGCATCAATTTTCTAATACCAAGCTCTCGTCCTTGGTGAGATAATCCTTTCTTTGATTTGTTTTCATAAAAATCACGGCGACTTGGTAGAACAAAGGCTGATGGTATATATACTTCTAAGTTTAACATGCTCAGATAGTCATATATATCTTCATAAGTTAAACTATCGTCACTAGTCAACTTAGGTGAAAAAGACAAAGGATGAACTCTTTCAGGGAATTTTCCTAAATCTTCAGAAGAATAGTATTTTCTAATATGCTTTCTTGATCTTGCAATAGTTACACTATCAAGGACTCTAAATAAGTCGATATTTAATCTTTTTAAAAGATTACTTGAAGTTCTCTCATTAGCAGGAAGCTTGCTCCAATTGTTATATTGCAATTGAGCCTGCTTAAAGAGATCATCAATTGATAAATCGATTTTAAGTTTTTGCTCAAACTCCTCTTTACTATCAAAATATGCAAGAGCCAATTGGTTTTTCAAATCATTAAATCGATTATTAACAGGTGTAGCTGACAACATCAAAACCTTTGTTTTTACACCTTTTTGGATAACGTTTGAAAGAAGAGTCTGGTAACGGTTAAGTTTTTCTTCACCAGTATCATCATCTACATAAGCAGTACCACCATTGCGGAAGTTATGTGATTCATCAATGACAATTAAATCGTAGTTCTCCCAATTTAATTTGCTCAAATCAAAGCCGTTAGAAAAACCTTTTGTTCTACCTACATCAGTATGAAATAAGACATCGTATCTCAATCTATCTTTTAAAAGAGGATTATTCTTATAATTTCCCCTATAGGTATTCCAGTTATCAGCTAATTTCTTAGGACACAATACCAATACATTTCTATTTCTGCTTTCATAGTATTTAATTACAGATAATGCAGTAAAAGTTTTACCCAAACCAACACTGTCAGCTAAGATACATCCGTTATACTTTTCCAGTTTATGGATAATTCCTAAAGCAGCATCTTTTTGGAATGAATACAACTTGTTCCATACATTGCTATTTTTAAACCCCGTCGATTCATTGGCAAAGTTATCACCATTTGCATTGTCTTCTAAGTAGTCCTTAAACAAATTGTACAGAGCGAAAAAATAAATAAATTCTGGAGATTGATCTGTATAAGCTACTTTAATGCTTTCTAGTACTTTGTCTTTAACATCCACAACCTTATCTTGGCTGTTCCATAAGCTGTTAAAAACAGAATTAAAAGTATTGAATTCAGCTTCTCCATCATATTTATTTATAAAGGTATATGAATCTTTACCTTTTCTACATCCTAGTTCAGTAGTGGTAAATCCTGAAATTGGAGTATAAGAAACAGTATTGTCATTATTTTTTATGACAATAAAACCTTGCATACCAGAGCTAGTATTATTTGATTTAAAAGATGCTTTACGCTCTATCCATTTAGAACACTCTTCACTTATTGCTTTTTGAGTTAACTCATTTTTAAGACGTATTTCAAAAGAAGAGCCACATAAGCTACTCTCTCTATCCTGCTTAGGAATATAAAATTCTCTACACTCTTTAGGAACTTCTGATTCAGTGAAGGTAGGAGAAGAATATATAAATTTAAAAGATTTGATGTCTTTTAGACTTTGCTTTAATTCTTGAAATGCATAGATAGAAAAACAAGATGCTACAACTGATATTTCTGAACCTTTCTTTATTTCAGACATCAGATCATCTTTTAAAATTTTATTTATATTGTCTATTAGAGACATGCTATATTCCTACTAAAGTCTATTTAGCTATGTTTAATACAAGAGAGAATATCTTATCTTTGATTATTTATTTTGGTTCAACCTCATTATTTTTATAGCTTTGAATGAGATCTGAAAAAACAGCTCTAATCTCACGAGTTTTAGTAATGATTTGTTCCATCAAGTTCTGGTAATTACTTTTATTATCGTAATCTAATCCATCAATGTATGTACAGATAGATGATGACTTATCATCTTTTCTATCCCAAGTTAATTCATACCCTAATTTGCTCTCAATCTCAGATTTGTGTTCAAAAAAGAAATCATACAAATCATTGTTCTTTTGTATGTTCACATTAACTCTTATCTTGTGATCAGATCTTATCCTGTGATCAGAATTAACTAATTCAATATTGATCGCATACTGAGTAGTCCCCAGTTCGACCTGATACCTTTGGTAGTTTTTTGCCTTTCTCATTTTGAATGGAAAGTTTTTTACTTCTAAAACAGTATTGAACTTAGTCCAAAACTCAATAATATTATTTTGTTCTTTTTTTACATAGCCAATAATAATGTTGTCGATGATTTTGGTCTTGTATTTACACCATTTACTATTTTTACTAACGAAGTCATCTAAGTTAACTTCACTTGCAAATAAACCAAAGGTTGATTCAATATTTGTAAAATGATCAAACTCCTCGTCTTTAGCATTATTAATGTTTAGTTCAAAAAATTTAAGAGTGTACTTCCTATCAATAGGAACAATTAAGTTAGGCAATAAAAAATGCTTCGTTTTTGAAAAAGTAACTAATTTAGTGTCTGTATCTGTCAATTTAAGCATATTGAAAAGAGTTTTGAGTTGTTCAAATATACCTTTAGACTTATCGTTTTTCTCGGATAAATCTTCGATGGAATATTTTTTCAGGCTCTCAATTGCTTCTGTTGCTTCTGTGTTATCAATTAAGTTTTTTTTAAAATCTTCTATGTCTGCAAGTTTTGCACTTCTAGAATTCATGTTCCATGCATCCAAAGTTGCCCATATCAGGTCAATGAAGCAACGATTCTTTATGTTTATGCATTTATTATCTATGTGTTCTTTCAATATTAAATTGTATAGATAATTAGCTGCAGAATTTGGTCTGTATTCATCTTCTACCTTTTTTAAACAGTTATTTATCTCGTTACTGTCCTTGAAGAATTCTTTTAAATTTATTAGTTCTTTTTTTATCATAGATTACGCATATTTGAAATTGAGTATTAAATCTCATGAATAAACTTGTCCAAATCTTTTCTGCTCATGTTTTAATCAGCAGACGCTATATAAGGTCGATATGTGTCACTTATGTAGTATCTGCACCATTCTTCTCCCA
>OLIS01001380.1_pt1 | contig 17710 bp, 9 predicted proteins | sample 1601351 | NCBI WGS metagenome assembly OLIS01 (sample SAMEA2452122, study PRJEB22498) | human gut metagenome | biome: human feces; feature: human gut; material: feces | place: Australia | collected 2012
CTTCACCTTTAACCATTTTTTCGGGATGGCTCAGATAGTAATTCTCATGTGAGTTGCGTGGGCGGCAATAAGTATATACCAAAGCTGCTTGTCCACTACGACCTGCTCGTCCTGCACGCTGTGTATAGTTGGCTGGTGTTGGCGGTACGTTGCGCATGCCAACAATTGACAGATCTTTGATGTCAATACCTAACTCCATTGTCGGAGAACAGTAGAGCACAGGGAATTTTCCCTCACGGAAATCTTGTTCGCGCTGTTCGCGCTCTTCTTTGGATACTTGGCCTGTATGGTCTTTTGCCTCTAAACACACGTCTTTAAGAGGTATGCTTTGATAGAACTGTTGGAAAAAACAATTCGGTTCCTTTTCAAGCAAGTCACCGCCATTTAATGTGCGGAATCTTACCTGGTCTCTACGAATGTGCTGTTTGTCGCCTGCTTGCCACAAGATACAACCATAGTCAAGTTGGTATGTACCATTTTCAAATATTATGTAATTGGACAAAGCTTCGAAAAGTCCTGTCATATACTTAATGTACTCATCCTCATTGTTGATGGTGCGTCCTGCGTTCTTTTCCATATAGTCGCGGACGAACACCCCCAATTTGCTCCTGAATCCACCGCTTTCCAAATTATAGGCATTGCGTCTGCGTGGATTTACGATGAATAGTTCTTTAGCTTCTTCTATATTGTCACTCTCGTCAAGAGTCCAAGGAGCTTTGAGATTTTCTCTTACTGCCTTTGTCGTGTCCTTGACAGCCTGAATGGTTCTCTCGCTACTGTAGATGCAGAGCTTATGGCGCATATAGTCGAAAATCTGTGTGATAAACTCTTCTTTTTGTTCATCATCTAAGTCTTCCAATTCGGGTATGTCGTATAGACGTTCCGAATCGTTTTCGCCCGTAATTTCATCATGCAGATATTTATAGCCGATATTCAATAGAGCACAATCTTCGAGATTGGGCATGATAACAGTCCAGTTGCCGGCAAGGTCGTCATATATAATTGTGGATAGATAACGCTCCATGATATTCTTTATATCATTGGCACGTCCACCACGAAGTCCCTGACGTACTGAGTAATCATTTAATTCAAGATGTAGATTGTCCAGTACCATTCTTGCAATTCTGGTATTGTCAATAGGTTCGGTTGCATCTTTTATAGCATTCCAAATGGCAGAGCGAACCTTGCCGATACGAATGAAGTCGTTGAAGTGACCAGCCTGCAAGGCGGCATCCTGGCGAGCATCGACAAAAGTCAACACCTTTCTGTCACTTTGCTCTATTCCCATTTGCTGCATGAGGATAATATCCTCGTATGACAACACGGTGGTGGCGGTACTTCTTCCTTCGCCGCCTATTCTTGACAACTTTGAATATTCTGACTGCTTTCCTTTATAGACGACACGGGCTGTAGGGTCATACATAAGAGGAGAGGGTACAAAAATCGCCTCCATGTAGTCAAAGCCGTCAATAGGCTTTGTTATGCTATATGCTCCAGCCTGATTGACATATACCTTTTGTGGCATACGCGACAAATAGGTTTTCTTTAATTTACGTTCGCCTTTTCTGTTGATGGTATACCAATCAGACGGGATATCGTCAGAGTTTACGTCTAACAAATAACTGTCAGCGATTTCTCCATTATGAGGCAATATGATGTATCCGTCATTAACGTCATTGTCTCCATCCCCCGTTGCATAGCCGTCGAAATTTCTTGGCATAATACGGCTCCCTTCGACCTTGACGACATAGAATTCATGACCACTGAGTCGACTGAATACAACTGGATAATACATAATCTTCACGTCACCATGCGACAATTCCTTACAGTAAAGTTTTTCCTTTACTGTAATTTGACGATTGGATTGATCTCCTATTGTAAGATATACGTTTCCGGTCTGAGGTATAAACTGATGGACTTTGTACGGAAGTACCGAAGCACCTTTCTGTTGGTTTAAGGTATTGCACCAATTGAGTACATCTATAATATGCTTTTGACACTTGTCTGCATCTTCCCCTGCTTGCATACAAAGACGTTCTGCCATCTTTTCTATGGAGATAGGTTTACCTCGTAAGTACTTACCTTCCTTTTTCTTGTAATCAAGAGCGATGCTTTGTTCTATCCAGATGGCTGTTGGATATTTTTTAGCGTCATTAATGTCAGTTGAGTTAGGAACGGGATTATTGATGCAATTACGCAGTTCACCGTCAGAAGGGTCTTCGTCTGATAATCCTAATGCAAGCGTTTCGTCTATCACCTGTTCTTTAGTGTATGAACTTCCGAAAATGCACGACGCAACCTCTGCAACTTTTTCTCGTTGTTGACTATAACTCATGCTATCGTCTGCAACCATAGTGGCTGAAGTTCCGAAGCAAAGCACTTGTCCCTTTGCCAATGATTTAATTCTGCGTATAAGGAACGAGACATCACTTCCTTGCATTCCGCGATAAGTATGTAACTCATCGAATACAAGGAAGTGTAGGTTTTCCAAAAAACATCTGCGTAAATCCTCTTCTTTTCCGGCACGAGTCATAAGCAACTCCAACATCATATAGTTGGTCAATATGATGTTTGGAGGAGTTTGCTGCATTTTTGTGCGTGCGTCGTCGTTCTCTTGTCCTGTGTATTTACCAAATGTGAAAGGGCATGGACGCCCTGTACTCTCTTCAAACTCCGACTTATAACGCTCTAACTCTTCTGCTTGTGAGTTGATAAGAGCATTCATTGGGTAAACGATAATGGCTATGGTTTTGTCTTTGCAGGCTTCTTCATTGAGTAGGACATGGTTAAAGATGGTAGCCATAAATGTACGAGACTTTCCGGAACCAGTTCCAGAAGTCACTATAAATTCCCTGTCTTGACATCCCAATTCAATAGCTTCTTGCTGATGTTTATAAAATGGTTTGTCAAAGAAATGCTCCAAGTCTTTATGAATGGGAAGTCCTTTAGCAATAAGTTCTTTTACACCTATTCCTTTTGCAAAGTTAGGATTGAATTGAATCAAAGCTTTGGGCCATAACTCCTCGTTTTTTATAGAGTCACGGACCTTGTCTTTAATTCGCTCGTCCTTTATAGTTATAAAACTTTCAAGGTAACGTTTGTAACTACCCTTCAAGTTCTCGTATAATTCAATAATGTTCATACTCTTGATCTTTTATGGTTCTTTTCTGTTCAGCAAGAACAAGTTTAAGGCAGTTCTGGTCTTTTTGCCATTTGTTTTTAAGTACAAAAATAACGTTTTTCTTTGACGAAAACAACAAAAAGCGAATAAAAGTATATAAGTTTGCTATTTAGTTCTATTTATGAATCCTACCTATAAGGCAAGATATCTTATCAAGCAATCGTGTTGATAAAATCCCTTAAAACTGTGTAAATGAATGTGAAAACGACTCTGCTTTTAGTAACCATAATAAATTAGCATCAAAATACGTTGCCAATCCGTTGCCAAAAACATAAAAGCAAAAATCCTAACTGCTCAATATCAAGCAGTTAGGATTCTGTATGGTGCGCCTGAAAGGACTCGAACCTTCACGTCCTAAAACACCAGATCCTAAGTCTGGCGCGTCTACCAATTCCGCCACAAGCGCATTAGCGGATGCAAAGTTAGTGAAAAATGATGAGACTGGCAAAATATTATGTGACTTTTATGATCCGCACCGACCGGTGCGGATGCTCGTAACGGTCGGTGCGGATTCTCGTATCGACCGACGCAGATGTCCGTATCGACCGACGCGGATGTCTGTATCGACCGATGCGGATGGCAAATCTTGATATATTACTTCTGAAGTGCTTCGATGAATCGCTTCATCTCTGCCTCGTGTGCCTTTGCTTTTAGGAAGAGGTGCCACTGGTTGCGGGCGCGTGTGAGGTTATGCTCGGCATACTGGCACTTCCAGTAGTGGTCGCCCGAGAGGTAGTCCCAGAGGAAGCGCACGCACTGCATGTAGGGGAAGAGCTCGGCAGCGTAGGGTAGGAGCGAAACTTCGAGCGGAGTGAGGAAACGTGAAGCCGACTCTAAGTAGCCGCGTGTGAATGCCTCGAAGATATCCATGCGGAAATCGATCTTCTCGTACTCGGGCGAGTCTTCGGCGATGGCGTTGGCGGCTGTGCGCAGGAAGTCGCCGTAGTCGCTGACGAAGAGCGACGGCATCACGGTGTCGAGGTCTATCACGCAGAGCACCTTGCCCTGTTTGTCGAACATCATGTTGTTCACCTTCGTGTCGCAGTGGCACACGCGTTTCTGCAGTTTGCCCTCGGCGAGGAGTCGTTCGCCCAGGCACATCTCGTCCATATATGCCTCAATCTCTTCTACGAACTGCTTCACGCTCTCGGCGCGTCCAACGGGGTCTTCGGCGTACACCTTGCGCAGCTGGTCGCGGCGTAGGCACATGTTGTGGAAGTCGGGGATTGTCTCGCCCAACTGGTCGGCGATGTAAGCCAGCCGCGCCTCGAAGTCGCCGAACGCCTTGCCTGCGTCGTAGGACGAGTCGGGTGTCACGGTTTCCATCGTCACGGCATCGCTGATGAATACCGACACGCGCCAGTAGCTCTCACCGTCGAAGAAGTAGGTCTTGCCCTCGGTGGTGGGTACGAAGCGCAGCACACGACGGTCAAGGTCGTCGACACCTTCCGCCTTCAGCTGCTCGCGGATGTGGTTGGTCACGGTCTCCACGTTGTGCTGCAGCATATCGACATCGGTGAAGATGTGGTGGTTGATGCGTTGCAGAACGTAGTCGGGGCGGTCTGTTTCAGCGGTCTGTATGCGGTATGTGTCGTTGATGAGTCCGTTGCCGAGTGGCTTGATGTCGCTCACGGTGCCATCGATGAGGAACTTGCTGGTTATGTTGTTTAGATTGTCCATAGTCTTTATTTTAATTTGATTTGTATTTAAAGGTCAGTAGGGGGTGCACTTGTCTCAAGTGCACCAACAAAGCAAGATGTGCACCAACTAATTGGTATTTTACTCGGTTGGTGCAGTTGAGACAACTGCACCCCCTAATTTGCAAATTTACTGCTTTTTATTATAATAGATGATGTTATGGCGGCTTATTTCGCTTTTTTGCAGTAACTTTGTGGTGATAGACAAATAAAAAACTAATCATAATGCAATCAAAAAAACAACTCCTTGCGCTTCTTGCGCTTTGTGCCTTGGGGTCTGCCAACGCTTTCGCCGAGCGGAACACCCCTTTGAAATATTGGTTCGACCGTCCGACGACTATGCGCGGACAGGCTGTGTGGCTCGCTTCGAGTCCCGACCGTATGCCTACCGAGCGTCAGTTGGTGCGTGCCGGCGACTTGGTGAACAACCCCGACCCCGAATGGGAGTCGCAGTCGCTGCCCATCGGCAACGGCAATATCGGCGGCAATGTGCTCGGCTCGGTTGAGGCTGAGCGCATCACGTTCAACGAGAAGACGCTCTGGCGTGGCGGTCCGAACACCTCGCGTGGTGCTGCTTACTACTGGGACGTGAACAAGCAGTCGGCTCATGTGGTGGGCGAGATACGCGAGGCGTTCACCAAAGGCGACAGGCAGAAGGCGGAGCTGCTCACACGCAAGAACTTCAACAGCGTGGTGCCATACGAGGCTGATGCCGAGGAGCCGTTCCGCTTCGGCAGCTTCACTACCGCCGGCGAGTTCTACATTGAGACAGGACTCAGCTCAGTGGGAATGACCGACTACCGCCGTGAGCTTTCGCTCGACTCTGCCCTTGCGAAGGTGAGCTTCTGCAAGGACGGCGTGCAGTACGAGCGCGAGTATTTCGTGTCACATCCTGCCAACGTGATGGCGGTGCGCTTCGCTGCATCGCAGCGTGGTAAGCAGAACCTCGTGTTCTCCTACGCTCCCAACCCCGTGTCGACGGGCGAGATGAAGGCGGACGGCACCGACGCGCTCTGCTGGCTGGCACGTCTCGACAACAACAGTATGGAGTACGCCGTGCGCATAAAGGCTGTGGCTAAGGGCGGCGCGGTGAGCAACGAGGGCGGCAAACTCACGGTGAAGGATGCCGACGAGGTGGTGTTCCTCATCACTGCCGACACCGACTACCGACCCAACTACGACCCCGATTTCAACGACCCGAAGGCTTACGTAGGCGTCGACCCTAAACAGACTACTGCCGACTGGCTCGCAAAGGCTGCCACAAAGGACTACGCCTCGCTGCTCAACGAGCACTATGCCGACTATTCGGAGCTCTTCAACCGCGTGCGTCTGAACATCAACAACGCTACGGTTGAGGCTGACGACCTGCCCGTGAACCGCCGTCTTGAGGCTTACCGCCAGGGCAAGCCCGACTACTACTTGGAGCAGCTCTACTATCAGTTCGGTCGTTACCTGCTCATCTCGTCGTCGCGTGCCGACAATCTGCCGGCTAACCTGCAGGGCTTGTGGCACAACAATGTCGACGGACCGTGGCGCATCGACTATCATAACAACATCAACCTGCAGATGAACTACTGGCTGGCTTGCCCGACGGGACTCTCGGAGTGCGAGCTGCCGCTCTTCAACTTCATCCGCACGCTCGTGAAGCCGGGCCGTGTAACGGCGAAGTCGTACTTCGGCACACGTGGCTGGACGACGTCCGTATCGGGCAACATCTTCGGCTTCACATCGCCGCTCTCGAGCGAGGATATGTCGTGGAACTTCTCGCCGTTCGCCGGTCCGTGGCTCGCCACACACCTCTGGAACTACTACGATTTTACGCGCGATCGCAAGTTCCTCGCTGACAACTACGAAATACTGAAGGAGTCTGCCGACTTCGCGTCCGACTATCTCTGGCATCGCGCCGACGGCGTGTACACCGCCGCTCCGTCCACATCGCCCGAGCACGGACCTGTTGACGAGGGTGCTACGTTCGCCCACGCCGTGATACGCGAAGTGCTCCTGGATGCTGTGGAGGCTAACCGCGTGTTAGGTAAGAGTGCCAAGGAGCGCCGCCAGTGGGAGGATGCGTTGAAGCATCTCGCGCCGTATAAGATAGGTCGCTACGGACAGCTCATGGAGTGGTCGACGGACATCGACGACCCGAAGGACGAGCATCGCCACGTAAACCACCTCTTCGGTCTGCACCCTGGTCGCACCGTGTCGCCCGTCACAACGCCCGAACTGGCTAAGGCATCGCGCGTGGTGCTCGAGCATCGTGGCGACGGCGCAACGGGATGGTCGATGGGCTGGAAACTCAACCAGTGGGCACGCCTGCACGACGGCAATCATGCCTACACGCTCTACGGCAATCTGCTGAAGAACGGCACGCTCGACAACCTCTGGGACACGCACGCTCCGTTCCAAATCGATGGTAACTTCGGCGGAACAGCCGGCGTAACCGAGATGCTTATGCAGAGCCACATGGGATTCGTCCACCTGCTGCCTGCACTACCCGATGCTTGGACTGAAGGCTCAGTGAGCGGACTGCGTGCAAAGGGCAACTTCACCGTGTCTATCAGCTGGAAGAACGGCAAGCTCGCTGAGGCGACAATACTCTCCGGCTCGGGCGAACCGTGCGAGGTACGCTACGGCGAGTCGGTGCTGAAGTTCAATACAAAGCGAGGCGGAAGCTATAAGGTCGTGTTCTGCGAGAACAAGCTTGTAGGGGGTGCACTTGTCTCAAGTGCACCAACCAAGTAAGAACTGCATCAACCAAGTAATAAGTGCACCAACCAATTGGTATTTTGTTCGGTTGGTGCACTTGAGACAAGTGCACCCCCATGAAACAACAAAGGTCGAGCGATTTCGCTCGACCTTTGTTGTCTTTGTATTATTAATACTCATCTTCTTCGTTGCAGTCATCATACTCCCACGAGTCGAAGTAGTTGCGCGATGGAGCGAAGTGACCGCCGCCACCGTAGCCCGGTTCCAGGTCTCCAATATTGCCAGTTCCGCCACCGTCACCAATCGATCCTGCCATTATGCTCATTGCCTCTATTTCCACTGTTGTAATAGATGGCTTTATATAAAGTTTTCTTTTCATGTTTAATGTTTAAGATGTTATATTTACTTTACTACGACCTTCTTGCCGTTCTGGACATAGATGCCGCTCTTCAGTGTGCTGAGTGAGTTGCCTACGCACTGTCCCTGCAGGTTGTACACCGGCGTGTTGCTTTCCTCAGTGTCGAATATTTCGCCGAGCGATGTTGTCGCTCCGTCGAGGTTGGCACGCAGCTTCTTGATGTCTGTGCCCTCCGGCACGATGAAGTATGCACGCAAGCCGTTCATCTGGCAAGCTTCCGCATCAGCCGGGTAGTAGAACTTGTTGCCGGCACCGATGTATATGTTCGTCTTGTCCTGCACCAGTGTTACGTGGTTGTAGATACCCTTCATCTGTACTGTGCTTGCATCGCCTACAGCCTGCGGGTTGCCGTTCTCGTCGAGTCCTGTTGCCACCATGCTTACTCCCTCGAATGTCGGGTTCTTCACAACGGCGTTGCCAGGCTTCATGATGTACGGCTTGCCAGCCTCGATGTTGTCTACAGTTGCGAAGTACACAATGTTGTTGTTGCAGTTGCCTTCGTATGTGCGGAGCTGTGTGCCCTCGCCGAAGTACTGTGTCACCTGGTCTTTATCGAGTGCGAACGGCACGCAGAATGAGTTCCAGTGGCTTGCTTCGAGTGTGCGCTGCAGCGTCACGTTAGCATTCTCGTATGTCTCGATGACGTTGTCTTTCTTTGTCTCGTCGAGAGTGTAGTTCTTTGCTTTCGGTACTTCTACTGTGACGATGATGTTTGTAGCGCGAGCCTGCTTACTATTTGTAAATACAACGTCTTTAGCAGAACCCACCCAAACACCATAGTTAGGATTTGTACTGGTGTAGTTGTTGTCTTTAGAAATCAAGTTCGTCAACGGATTGCTAATTTTATCATTTATAATGTTATTGCCTACAAACTCAATCTTCGTGATTTTACCAATCTTGGTTGAGATAGTGTGGGTACCTGCGTAGAAACGGTAATTATCTTTTTGGGTACTATCGAACCAAGCATTATCTGAATTAATCTTTACAAACGACTTGTGCATTTCGTCATCGTTTTGAGCATGGTCGCTATCTTTTCCTGTTCCATTATCTACGCCAGCTACGAATTCAATGCTTACTTCTTCTACTGCGCTGTTGATTACCTTCAGCGTGCATGTAGCCGTTGTCTCCTTATAGGTATCGTTAGCAGCACCGGTAGCGGTGATGGTGTATGTGCCACTAACTTCAATAAGTGCTTTTCCGTCTGTTTCTCCAATCGTTGCGTTAGCACTTTCTGGCGATATGGTGTAAGTTACGTTGAGGCTGTGTGGGTTCTGCAGCACATTTGCTGCGTTGAATGTTACAATACCGTCTGTTGCTTTTGCTAAATCTTCGCTGTAGCTCTCTGCTGCGAACTTGAAGTCGGCATCAGGTGTGCGATTGTCTTCAATCACGAGTTTGTAAGACGCAGTGCCTGCAGCATACTTGTCTGTAGCAGCCGATGTGGCGGTGATTGTCACCTCGCCAGTCTTGTACAAGCGGATTGTATTGCCCTCAACCTTTGCGGTTGCGTCGTCAGAGCTTGTGTATGTGATAGCAGATGGGTCAAGGTCTTCAGGCTTGGTGATGGTCTGAAGGTCAATAGTGCCCGCTACTAACTCCTTTGTTACAGTTGCCTCGGCGAATGAGAGGGCAGGATTGTCTTTTATGATAAGAGCACTCAGCTCAATCTTTTTGATTTGAGTATATTTTGTACCTGATTGTATCGTGAAAGTTGCTGTTGGTGACGGAAGTTCGATGCTGACGGTTTGTAGTGATGTGTTTACTTCCGCTTTTGCATCTGTGAGTTCCGCACTATAAAGTTGCGGAGTGTTATCTGTATCATACGTAACAACTACTTTATATCCAGATGGGAACGATGAGAAAGTTGGAGAAACAATTTTTCCTTTCTTCGTTTTAGCCATCTGAATGGAATTATTGGTGAACGTACATTGTGTTAGAGTGAAAGTGTAATCCTTGCCAGCAACACTCTTTAATTGGCGTGGTGTGTTATTATTGTCATCATACGCACCACCGATAAGTGATTGATTGTATGTTGAACAATCGAATACGATAGTACTTTCATCTATTTTTTGCTGATTTGTAATCTGATACGTAGCGGTGGAGCCAGAGTATTGTGTTGGGTCTGCAGGTGTGAATGTAGCGGTAATGGTCGTTGTGCCATATGTTGTGGCGTTGATGGTTACTGCGCCCGTTGTTGGGTCGACAGTAGCCACAGCGTCGCCCGATGCTGCGTATGTGATAGTGCCAGCAATGTTGTTGGCTTCGGTAGCGGTGTAGCCCGTGAAGTCTGCGCCAGCGTCGGTCTTGCCTTCGGTAAGAGTGACGTCGGTGCCGTTAAAAGAGAGAGAAGTAGCGATGTGGTTGTCTTTGTTTACGACAACGTATGAGTCGGTAGATGTTTGGTAGGTGGCTGTTTTAGGCAGGGTGGCTGTGATAGTAGCCTCGCCAAACTTGGTGTTGGTGAATGTCAGTTCGCCGGTTTTAGAGTCAACGGCTACGATGTCCGCGTCAGAGCTTGTATATTCAATAAGGTTAGACAAGTCGGTGTTGTCGTCGCTCTTTGTGGCAGTAGCTGTAGGCGTGGTAAAACCCTCAAGCTTGCCATTGGTGAATGTGAATGTCTTGCCGGAGTTGGTGCCAAAGGTGGTAGTGGTGGCAGGGGTGGTAGCTGCATCCTCAAAAGTGACAGCTATACTTAATAGGTATAGAGCTTTTTTAGTTTTATTCTTACTGATGTTAACAACAATTTCACCAGTAGCTTCTCCGCTAAATGTATAAGGCGTATTGGTTGCTGTCAAATTGTAAGTTTCACCGAAAGCCTTACCTCCAACTGTACAGCTTATTTTGGGAGACCCGGAGTTGGCTGCAGAGGAGTTGACAACTATTTTTGTGATTTTCTTGTCTGAATACGAAGATGATGTCGCTTTTAGATATGAAACAGCAACTTTGTTAGTTCCATAGTGTATTCCTAAGTCTTTTCTTTCTTGGTCTTTTCCAAATTGGGATTCTTCAGCGTCCGATGTTATAGTCCATTCACCTTTTTTGTTATCAGTGCCTTTTCCATTACATTCTTTTGTGAATGTTAAGGTAGCCGTTTCTTGAGCATACCCCCCCACCGTGCACACAATCGTGAGCAGTGTGAGCATAAAAAATCGTAAATGTTTAGTCATAATATGTAATTTTTAATGTTATAGGCTTGTTGTTATGTCGTTAAAATTACTAATGTTGTAGTTGAGATAAGGGATGTTGTTTCTTTGAATGCAAAATTACATCTAATGTTTTGTATTTGTATTAAAATAATGTTTAAATAATATAAAAAGGGTATGGCAAGAATGCCATACCCTCCTATTGGTCTGTGGTTGCGTGGGTATGGCAAGGATGCCATACCCTCCTATTGGTCTGTGGTTGCGTGGGTATGGCAAGGATGCCATACCCTCCTATTATTACTCATAAACCCAGTAGCCGGTGGTCTGCTGTTGTGCTGTGTCGTCCTTAGCCGGAGCAGCTGCAGCGGATGTCTTGCGGAAGTAGCCTACGAGCGTTACGTCGAAGATGAGTGTGGAGTAGGCTGCGCCCGGCGTGGCTGACGAGCCGTATGCCAGCTGATGGGGCATGTACACGAGCCATCTGTCGCCGATGTGCATGTTCTGCAGTGCTGTGGCGAAGCCTTTCACCACTCCGCTCACGGCGAAGGTGCGTGGCTTCATCGTGCTGAGGTTGTACTCGCCCTGCCACGACTTGTCGAAGACATAGCCCTCGGCGTAGCTTGTGGAGGGCAGCAGACGGCCGCTGTAGTGCACCTTCACCGAGTCGGTGAAGAACGGGCAGCCCGAGCCCGTGCCAGCGTTGAGCACGTTGGCAAGCACGAAGTCGTAGCTATGCGTAGCCACCTGGTCGTTGAGGCTCCATGAGCGCAGCACCTTCCAGTCGGCAGCACCACCCGCCACCAGCTGCTTCACCTCGGCATACTTCTTGTCGTAGTACGTCTCGTTGGTCTTTCGCCAGTTGGGGAACTCCTCCTTCTCGTTGTCGGTCTCGCTGCACGACGACAGGCTTGCTGCGAAGACGGTCGTCATGGCGAGGAGTATGAATAAATAGTATTTCTTCATTTAGTATGTTTTTACTGCAATTTCTTGAGCAGGCTTGTGATGCTCACCTTGTCCTCGATGATGCTGAGGAGCTGGTCGATGCTCACGCGCTCCTGCTCCATTGTGTCGCGGAAGCGGAGTGTCACGGTGTTGTCCTGCAGTGTGTCGTAGTCGACGGTCACGCAGAATGGTGTGCCCACTGCGTCCTGACGGCGGTAGCGCTTGCCGATGGTGTCCTTCTCGTCGTAGCTTGTGTTGAAGTGGAACTTCAGGTTGTTCACAATCTCGCGAGCCTTCTCGGGCAGTCCGTCCTTCTTAACGAGCGGCAGCACGGCGAGCTTTGTCGGCGCGAGTGCGGGCGGGAGCATGAGTACGACGCGTGTCTCGCCGTTTTCGAGCTGCTCCTCCTTATAAGAGTGGCACATCACGCTGAGGAACATGCGGTCTACGCCGATAGATGTCTCGATGACGTACGGAGTGTACGACTCCTTGGTCTGCGGGTCGAAGTACTTGATTGAGCGGCCCGAGAACTTCTCGTGCTGCGAGAGGTCGAAGTTGGTGCGGCTGTGTATGCCCTCTACCTCCTTGAAGCCGAACGGCATGTGGAACTCGATGTCGGTAGCGGCGTTGGCGTAGTGAGCCAGCTTCTCGTGGTCGTGGAAGCGATAGTTCTCGGCGCCGAAGCCAAGAGCCTGGTGCCACTTCATGCGCAGCTCCTTCCACTTCTGGAAATACTCGAGCTCGGTGCCCGGCTGCACGAAGAACTGCATCTCCATCTGCTCGAACTCGCGCATACGGAAGATGAACTGGCGTGCCACAATCTCGTTGCGGAACGCCTTGCCGATCTGTGCGATGCCGAACGGAATCTTCATGCGGCCTGTCTTCTGCACGTTAAGGTAGTTGACGAAGATGCCCTGTGCTGTCTCCGGACGGAGGTACACCTTGTTAGAACCGTCGGCTACGGAGCCCATCTCTGTAGAGAACATGAGGTTGAACTGGCGCACGTCGGTCCAGTTCTTTGTGCCGCTGATCGGGTCCACGATTTCCTCGTCTATGATGATCTGCTTCAGCTCGGCGAGGTCAGGTCCCTGCATAGCCTCTGTATAGCGTGCGTGGAGAGCGTCGCGCTTCTGCTGGTGCTCGATTACGCGAGCGTTTGTGGCGCGGAACTGTGCCTCGTCGAAGCTCTCGCCGAAGCGCTTGCGTGCCTTGGCAATCTCCTTCTCGATCTTCTCGTCGTACTTCGCAATCTGGTCCTCGATGAGAACGTCGGCACGATAGCGCTTCTTTGAGTCGCGGTTGTCGATGAGCGGGTCGTTGAATGCGTCTACGTGTCCGCTTGCCTTCCAGATAGTAGGGTGCATGAAGATGGCAGAGTCGATGCCCACGATGTTGTCGTGGAGCAGCACCATGCTCTTCCACCAGTATTGTTTGATGTTGTTCTTCAGTTCTACACCGTTCTGTCCGTAGTCGTACACTGCAGCCAGTCCGTCATAAATCTCGCTACTTGGGAATACGAAACCGTACTCCTTACAGTGACTCACGATTTTCTTGAAAACGTCTTCTTGTGCCATTTTTATATGTGTTTTATTATAATTTTAGTTGCAAAGTTACGCTTTTTTGATTAATTACGTAGCGTTTAAGGAGTTAAATGTTATGAAACGGTTGTTTTGCAGTGGTAGTTGTGTGGTGTTGTAGTGATGGTTAAGTCATCGGACAGCGTACGGAATCTGATCGGGCGGCGTACGAAATCTGATTGGATGGCGGACGGAATCTGATCGGGTGGCGGACGGAGCACGATAGTAAAAGTTGTGCTAATTAGGGAATTTCCCATTACCGATTAGGGAAAATCCCTTTGGCTTGCAGTAACAAAAGCATAACTTTGCAAGCGAAAGGAAACCTCAAGGGGCAGTCAAGGGGTGCAGTCAAGGGGGTGCAGTTGTCTCAACTGCACCAACAGAGCAAGAAGTGCACCAACAGAGCTGTAGTTGCACCAACATAGCACATTCTACTTGGTTGGTGCACTTGAGACAAGTGCACCCCCTGAGAATAAGTATAACTTTTAAAAACAGAGATATTATGAAACGGTTATTCGCAACAATAGTAATGGTGCTTGGCTTCGCGGTAGCAGCCGGCGCAATGAGTTACAGTCAGGCACGCGAACAGGCGTTGTTCCTCACCGATAAGATGGCTTACGAGCTGAACCTCACCGATGACCAGTATGAGGCGGCTTACGAGATAAACCTCGACTATCTGCTCAGTGTCAACTCCGACGACGAACTCTACGGCGACTACTGGCGTTGGCGTAACATCGACTTCAGCTATGTGCTCCTCGACTGGCAGTACCGTATGTTCTGCGAGGCAGCCTACTTCTATCGTCCGCTCTACTTCAGTGCAGGCGTTTGGCACTTCGCTATATACGCTCGCTATCCGCACCGCGACTACTTCTACTTCAATCGTCCGACGGTGTACGTGAGCTATCGTGGCGGCCACTCGTGGCGTCAGAACAACGGCAGCTCGTGGTACAGCGGCAGAACATTCGGTTCGCGCCGTGGTGGCGATGCCCACTTCGGTATGCGCGACGGCTTCAAGCGCGGCGACTACGGACGTGGCAACCGCCAGTCGTTCGGCTCGCGTGGCAGCCGTAGGGTGGAGAGCAGAGGTAACAGTGGGTTCGGCTCGCGCCGCGACAACAGCGGAAGCGGTTTCGGCTCGCGCAGCTCGTCGGGCTTCGGTTCAAGCCGCAGTTCGTCAGGCTTTGGCTCAAGCCGCAGTTCGTCAGGCTTCGGTTCAAGCCGTGGCTCTGGCTTTGGCAGTCGTGAGAGTAGCACGCGCACAACGGTGCGTCAGCCCGAGAGCAATAGAGGCTTTTCAGGCAGCAGCTTCGGCTCGCGCCGCGACAACTCGTCGGGCTCGTCAGCCCCACGCTCAACGTTCAAGCCGTCGGGCTCGTCAAGAAGCGGCGGTTTTGGTTCGCGCAGATAATTTATAGGGGGTGCACTTGTCTCAAGTGCACCAACAAAGCGGAAGGTGTACCAATAGAACATTCTATTTGGTTGGTTTTCTACTTGGTTGGTGCAGTTCTTGCTCTGGCAAGCGGCAAAGCCGAGCGGAGACAACTGCACCCCCTTAGGTGCACCAACAGAACATTCTACTCTGTTGGTGCAGTTGAGACAACTGCACCCCCTAAAAGCACCCCCTAAGTGTGCACCCCCTTAGCTACTTCCTCATGCTCTGCTCCTTGCGGTATTGCGTTGGCGACATGCCGAGGTGGCTCTTTGTGAACTTGCCGAAGAACGAGAGGTTGGGGAAGCCCAACAGCTCCGATATCTCTTTGATGGAGAGGTTAGAACGGCGCAGATACTTCTCTATCGCCTTCACCGTGTAGCTGTGTATCCAGTCGAGCGCCGTGCGCCCCGTCACCTGTTTCGTGATGTTCGAGAGATACTTCGGCGTGATGCACATCTCCTGCGCATATTTCTTCACAGGCTGCATCCTGCCGTTGTTCGCCGACAGCATCTCGATGAAGCGCTGAAAGAGCAAGTTGGCCTGCTTGAGATTGCCCCCTTCGATGCTATACTCCACGTAGGGCGTGATGATGGCGAACAGCTCGTAGATGGAACTTAGCAGCAAGCAGTGCATAATCTCCTTATGATAGAAACCATGCGGATTCTTTATCTTGTGTGCAATGATGGCGTAGTACTTCAAGAACATCTGTTGACGTTCCTCGTTGAGGTGGATCACGGGGTTGTGCGATACGTAACCGAGCAGATTAAGATAGTCGCGGTTCACCTGCACACTGGCTTGGGCTGCCTTGCTCGACACGCCGACACTTTTCGAGTCGTAGTCGGGCGATACCATCACGTTTTCCCATGTACTGCTGGGCAGACAGATAATCACGTCGCCCGCCTTTGCGGTATATGCGTTGGAGCTGGTTTCAAATTGTATACGTCCCTTTGTGCAGTAGACCATCATAATCATATCAAACTTGAACGTGCCGTCTACCTGCAGCACCTTGTCGATGCCGTCGAGCACAACCATGTCGCCATCTATGTAGTCGGCATTGCCGTAATGAGCGATGAGTCCCATGTCAATCTTCAGTTCTGTCATTTCGTTAGCCATTATGTTTCGTAATTAAGATTCGTATGCAAAGTTATTTTGTCATCCGCAAAGGTAGTCATTATTTCCATACCGATATTATTCCGTTTTGCCGATTTTGTATTCTTTAAGTCAGATTTTATAAAATTACTGAACTTTCGCAAGTTCAGAGAATTCAGAGAATTCAGTAGTTAAGTAGTTAAGGAGTTTTCGCGCCCTTCGGTCGCTAAGGAGTTAAGCCATTAGTGTTTTTTGCTTGATTTACAGTATTAAAAGCATTTGGCTTAACTTCTTAACTCCTTAACTTCTTAACTACTTAGTAGTAGAAAAAGATGTAAACCGATCATTAGATGACAGAAAAGTTGTAACTTTGCACGAACATTAGGCAATTAGTAAGCAAATACATATAAATAAAAACAAAAATAAGAGAAAATGAATGTAGCTATTGTTGGTGCGAGTGGCGCCGTAGGACAGGAGTTTCTGCGCATCCTCGCCGAGAGAGAGTTCCCCATTGACAATTTAGTGTTGTTTGGTTCTGAGCGTTCGGCTGGAAAGAAATACACGTTCAAAGGTAAGGAGTATGAGGTGAAGCTCTTGCAGCACAACGACGATTTCAAGGACATCGACGTTGCGTTCACATCGGCTGGTGGTGGCACCTCTAAGGAGTATGCCGAGACTATCACTAAGTACGGCGCAGTGATGATCGACAACTCGTCGGCGTTCCGCATGTGCGACGATGTACCATTGGTAGTGCCAGAGTGCAATGCCGAGGATGCTCTGAAGCGTCCGCGTGGTATCATCGCCAACCCTAACTGCACCACTATTATGATGGTGGTAGTGCTGAAGCCGCTGGAGCAGCTCAGCCACATCAAGCGCATACACATCGCCAGCTACCAAAGCGCATCGGGCGCAGGCGCAGCTGCCATGGCAGAGCTGCAGGAGCAGTATCGCGAGCTGGTGAACAACGAGCCGGTGAAGGTGGAGAAATTCCCGCACCAGTTGGCGTATAACGTCATCCCGCAGATTGATGTCTTCACCGACAACGGATACACCAAGGAGGAGATGAAGATGTTCAACGAAACACGCAAGATCATGCACAGCGACGTGCGCTGCTCTGCGATGTGCGTGCGCGTCAGCTCGCTCCGCTCTCACTCCGAGTCGGTATGGATTGAGACCGAACGCCCCATCAGCGTCGAGGAGGCTCAGAAGGCAATCGCTGCGGCTCCTGGATGCACACTGAAGGACGACCCGCAGAACCTCGTCTACCCGATGCCGCTGGAGACAGCCGGCAAGGACGACGTGTTCGTAGGACGCGTGCGCAAGGATCTCGCCGACGACTGCGGACTCACGTTCTGGCTCTCGGGCGACCAGATTCGCAAGGGTGCTGCGCTCAACGCGGTGCAGATTGCGGAGTACCTGTATAAGGTGGGCGACCTGAAGTAAGCGGTTCTCCCACAGAATTCACAGAATTCACAGAAGCTTCTTAGGAGGGTATGGCATCCTTGCCATACCCACGCCTTCG
>OLIS01001384.1_pt1 | contig 17684 bp, 13 predicted proteins | sample 1601351 | NCBI WGS metagenome assembly OLIS01 (sample SAMEA2452122, study PRJEB22498) | human gut metagenome | biome: human feces; feature: human gut; material: feces | place: Australia | collected 2012
GCACCCCATTTTATGAGCTCTTTCGATCAATTCATCATCTAACAGACATTGTGCTGCTCCCGGAACTCTCGTAGCAAGAAGCATATCAACAACCTTCATATCTGTTGTAAACATCGTTGCCTGCAATCCTTCCAGTGCCATAGACTGCCATGCTCTTGTAGAACCACCTATTGAAATCAGTCCTGCTACACGGTCTTTATGCTCAATTGCTCCGATTGTCTCAAGAAAAGCTGTCTCATAACTTAAGCTTCTCTGTGCAAATGTAAGATACTGTGCACTTGGCATTAAGTCATATGTCGGAACAGAAATAATAACTGCATCCTGATTTAACATCACGTCCATAATCTTTTTCTTGTCATCCTTATCATCCAGAACACAACCTACATTTTTTCCCTGTGACATTCCCGCTGTACATGATGTACATCCTGTACAATCTTCGATATGATAGTCCTTCAGATTGATCATTGTTACTTCGGCTCCCGCCTCCTGACAGGCTAAAAGCGCCTCTTTCAACAAGATTTCGCTGTTGCTGTTCTTTCTTCCTGCGGTTATTCCCATTACTTTGTAACTCATTTTTTTCCTCCTGTGTACTTGAATCTTATTTGAATTTTACAACCTTTTTGATTTCCCCATTGAAGGCTCACAAAATTCTTGTTATATTGTTATTGTTATAACTATATCAGTTATTTTTTTAACAAGCACGCTACAGTAATCGAAACTTTTTATCAATATAAGGTTGATTTTCAGACATTTGTCTGATGGAGGGAATATGGCATATTTTGAAAATATTATCAAACGACTGGAGACTAATTTAAAGGTTCACGTTTATGGAACTTATCATGCACGTACCGAAATTGACTCCGTCCTATTCTGGAACACAAACACAAGTCATACACAGCATCCCGAAGGCAATATCCTCTACTTGTGTGATGCTGCTCATTTTCATGGAGTACCTGCCGATGAGTATATACTCGTTGTAAATTATCCGGATTGTGAACTTCCCGCCGGTTGTCTGTGTATTTCACAAACTGTCGCTCTGGATGAAGTATTTAACCAGATTCAAACGGTCATACTGGAACATCATTTACTAAAATGTAAGGAAGAAGAACTATTCCGAACACTACAGCACAATAATGGTCTGCAGGGAATTACCAATATTGCATATACGCATTTGAATAATCCAATTACAATCTGTGATACCAGCTTTTCCGTACTTGCAGCCAGCCCACAAGTCGCGGGGGATACGAATCTTGAGGAAAAAGACGGACGATTTTTTGTAAAAGATTCCAAGTTCCAAAATATGCTGGATACGAAACTGGTAAAAAAAATCTACTCCACAACCGTACCTTTTATCACTTATATTGAAGACTATCCTTTCAAATGGGTATATCAAAGCATCCGTATTCAGCACTCCGTTGTGGGATATGTTTGTGTTCGCGAAATACAAAAAGATTTTGTAGAAGAAGATTTAGAATATATCGATATGTTCTGCCATGTGATCGCGATTGAAATGCAACGTGAAATGAGCTTTCAGACAAATACACGATTAAATTACGAATATTTTTTAACGGAACTTTTAGAAGGGCATTTCAGCCGAAAAGAATATATTTTAAATAATATGATTCAGTTGGGACATCAACCTGGTAAGTATTATTTTCTTCTCGTTATTGATGAAGCCCCTGACAATCATAATTCCGGAATCCAGTTAAAGAATTTGTATCAACAGGTTTTAACGATTCTTCCAAACAGTATGGCCGTATTTTTCTACGGAAAACTGACCGTACTTTTGCCAACAAATTCATACAAACCATTCAGTGATAAGACTTTGACAAAATTTTACGCATTCCTTCAGTTTCATCAATTGTATGCTTATATCAGTTTTCCATATGAAAATATTGCAGAAAGTCATATTTTTTACAAACAGGCCGCTTTCCTGTCCTCATTTTATTCCGAACATACGCTGACACCTGAGGATTATATCGTATATTACAGGAACCATTTTCTGCAACATACCTTTGCTTTGTGCAAAGATTTTACGACTTTAAAATCAACGATTCACCCGGATATCTATAAAATTATCCGACACGATCAGACACAGAATACGGATTATGCCAATACGCTGAAAACATATCTGATGAACGGAAGAAATGCCGTACGTGCTTCCGAAGAACTGCACATTCATAAAAGTACCTTTTTTTATCGGTTAAATAAAATGGAAGAACTTTTTGATCTGGATATGATACGGGAAGAAACGATGGTTGCTTACGAGTATTCTTTTATTTTGATGGATTATCTGGAGAAAAGCAAACTTTGAGAATCCATTATAAAAAAAATCGCCAGTCAACAGCATCTCACTGTCGGCTGGCGATTTTCCATCTAACGGTCTCCAATAACTGATAAGCTGCGAACGGCATCTACCGATTGTAGAGCTTTCTGTAGTTGTGTAATATGAGTTTCTGGAATAAAAATTTTACTTTATTTTGTCAAAACCGTAATCTGTTTCTGATTATAATTATCTGCCTCTGCGATATCTAACATTGCCATTGCAAGATCTTCATAAGTCACTCTGCTCTCGCCGGCTTCATTAAAGATTACCTGTTCCTCTGTTCCAATCTCATAATTTCCAGTCAGCGCACCCTCTGAATCAAAGAATGAAGAAGGGCAGACAACTGTCCAGTTTACATCGCTTGTCTTTTTAAGTTCATCAATTCCAAGTTTGATGTTCTTTGAGATTTCTCTCAGGAAATCTGGATGCTCTGGTGTCTCATAACAGTATGTTGTATGTGTACTGTCTGTAAATAAGCTTCCGGCTCCACCAATTGCGATTAGATGGCGTTTTGTTCCTTCGTTCAGCTCAATATATTTGAGGAACGCTTTATGATTTAATGTTGGATCTGCATCAAATCCGCTTCCATAGGCACTGATCATAACATCACAATCTGCAATGTCTTCTTTTGTGACATCAAACAAACTTTTATTTACAACCTCTACTCTTTCATCTTCCACATTTCCTGCATAAACAAACCCTTTTACGGTCATTCCTCTTTCCAGAGCCTGTCTTGTGACTCTTGAACCAAGATTTCCATTTGCTCCGATTACTGCAATTTTCATACTCATCTTCTCCTTCTCAATTTATGCTTTTTTCTGCGATTACTTACCTGAACCCATACAAATGACACGCAAGTCAGGATACCCGTTACAATTCCTGCAAATACAAATCGGGATTCCGCTGTTTCTGCATGCATAACCATTTTCGATATGGTTGTAATTCCCGGTGCAAGAAAGGTTCCGAGATTCGCGATTGCAAATACAACCGACATCATAACCGTACTTCTCTGTTTGTCTTCTGTTACTACACTGCCCATACACTGTGGCAAAACAAGTGGATTACTCATTCCAACAAGCAAGCAGCCGATGTATGTAGAAATAAGCTGCCCTTTCATATAAATCAGCGTATAGCCGACAAACAATGCCAGAAATCCAAGTGTAATGGTATGTTTCCCAATTTTTTCTGCAAGTTTTCCAAAAAGAAATCCCATCAGCACTCCACCTAATAACAGCAGTGATGATGCCATTCCTGCAGTCATTGTATTTCCAATCTGTTTTTCACTGAAATACAATGCGATATTTGTAGGTCCAAGATAAAACATCAGCATATAAACTGCTGCAACAACACAAAACAGCACTTCGTGTGCTTCGATTTTGAATTTCTTCTTTTCTGTTACAACTTGATTCTGCGTTACAACATTTTGTTTTGGCACAAATAACAATGTCAATATCAATCCCGGAATTGCAAGTAAATATACCAGGTAATCGAACTGCCATGCAATTGTTGCCAAAACACCTCCGACATAAGTCATAATCATGCTTCCCGCATTCGCAGCTCCGGTCTGATAACCAAGCATCGTATCTCTTTCATTTTCCTGGAAATAATCTGAAATCAGAGAGTTCGCCATTGGAACTACCAGTCCTACACCAATTCCCAACATTCCTGCCCATACATATAAAATCAGAATGCTGCCATGCACAGCAAATGACAGTATTCCAGAAACAGCTGCCAGCAACAATCCTGTTGCTGCCAGTGTTCTTTTCGAAATACGTTCTGCCAGTCCCGCAGCGATCACACTTACTGCTACTATCATCAGATTCGGAAATGTCATCAGATATTGTATCGTTGTAACCGATGCATCTGGAAACTCTGTCGCAATATTTGCAAGAATTGAAGACACTGCGTTTGTTGCCATCTGAATGAAAGACATGGTAAGGATTGCCGCCTTTAATCCAGAATTATTTTTTGTCATCGTTTCGTCTCCTTATTTCTTTTTCTATCTGTTTCACTTTTTCAATAATAACAATTTCCCATTTATCCATCCAATTAGTATCCGACAATAGAACTTCCGCCATCGATCACAATTGTCTGACCTGTAATCATTCCTGCCTGTTCGCTTGCCAGAAATACTACTGTATTTGCAATATCTTTTGGCTCTGATAATCTGCGAAGCGGAATTGGATCCATTGTCTCTTCCGGGAATTCCATCTTCTTCATTGCTTCTGTCATAACACCACCCGGTGCAATAGCATTGCACCGCACCTGATATTTCGCCCACTCTGTTGCTGCCTGACGGCTCATCGCTGCAACTGCACCTTTACTTGCACTGTAATGTGGAGATGCCATGGCCGCTCTCATACCTCGAATTCCTGCCATCGAAGAGAAGTTTACGATAGAACCACCTGTTTTTGTCATGGACTGCGAAACAACCTGTTGCATCATGAAAAATAAACCTTTTGCATTGATCTGGAACATCAGGTCCCATTCCTCCGGTTGCATATCAAATCCATTCTGCCCTCTCATCAACCCTACTGCCTGAACAAGCACTTCGATTTCTCCCATTTCTTCGCGGATTTTCTTTACCGTTGCTGTGATATCATCTACTTTTGTTACGTCCAGCTGGTAGCATTTCATATTTTCCGGTGAACCGAATTTCTCCTGTAATTTCTGTAATGCCTCTTCCGACATATCTACAACTGCAACTTTTGCATTGGAATCTAACAATTCTCTCACACATGCTGCTCCAATTCCACCTGCTCCACCTGTTACTACTGCTACTTTTTCTTTGAAATCAATAACCATTTTTGTATCTCCTCTTAACCTTCTACATCAATTGCTACAACTTTATCTACTGCATATCCAATTTCCTGCATCAGTTTTTGATGTGCCGGATGTGTCGGATATTGTTCTGCTTCCTTTCGATCCGCAAAATCAATCACCTGCACCATATCACCGAATTCCGGAAGGCCCGGTATCTTCTCTGCCGGTCTTGGCATACAATCTGTACCTGTCATGTAGCTTGTCACATTCACATTTTCCGTGCATGTTTTTAATATTTCCAATAACTTCGGCAATTTTGATTTCATTTCTTCTTTGATGAAGAATATAGAAATATGTCTGATCATCTTTATAACCTCAATTCATAATATCCACAAGTTGTATCCACTGGATTCTTTCCTGTGAATTCACTCTTGCCCATTAGTTTCTCTACAACTGCTTCCACATTGAAGTTATTTGTTGTATATGCATTAATATATGTTCCCAACTCTGGCATATCACGCAGATGATATGGGTTTGCAAATGAGATTGCGATTGTTGGAATATCATTGATAAACCATGGTGCATCGTTTGCCAATGGTAGATTCCATGACAAGCGCACAGTTGTCTGATTGCTGGATGTACCTTCACTCAATACATAAATTGCTGCATCGTATTTATCAATAAAGGACTGCATTGTTTCATTTGGATCTGGGAAATGTACAGAGTAATCAAATGTATCTACTTCAAATCCCTGTGCTTTTAACTGCTCCATAAATCTGCTGCTGACTTTTTTATTTCCATAGAAATCTTCACGATCTCCCATTACATATACGATCAGTCTCTTATGTGTTTCCGGTGTAATTGGAAGCAGATGTTCTTCATCTTTTACCAATGTAACTGATTTTTCCGCACACTCTTTTGCCAGCTTCTGGAATTCTTCATTTCCAAGTACCTGTAATGCCTCTTCTCCCGGAACCAATGTGTTTTCTTTCTGTTTTTCGAACAGTCCCATAGAAACTTTCAGACCGATAATTCGGCTCAACGCTTCATCTACACGTTCCATTGTGAGGATTCCATCTTCGATTCCCTTTTTCATGAATCCGAAATCCTCTTCCAGACAGTAATTAAACAGGAACATGTCACATCCGTTTGCAATGGCAGTTGGAACAGCAAGTTTTCTGCTCATATGTGCATAGAATCCATTCATACTTGTTGAATCTGTGATGATCATTCCGTTGAATCCCATACGCTCTCTCAGCAGACCTATTACGATCTCTTTTGACAGTGAACCCGGTGCGAGAATTTCTTTCTTTGTCGCCTGCGGATTGATTTCTTTTACATACTCTGGCAAACCGATATGTCCGACCATAACTGTCGTTGCCCCTTTATCGATCAGACGACGATAGTTATGTCCGTAAGTTTTCTCCCACTCTTCAACAGACAGTGTATTGTATGTTGTGTGCAGATGCTGATCGCGGTTGTCCACTCCATCTCCCGGGAAATGTTTGATGGAATAGCACATATCTTTTCCATCTTCCATCAGTCCGTCAATGTAAGCAGATGCCATTTCATAGACAACTTCCGGATCATTTCCAAATGTACGTGTATTTGTAATTGGATTCAATGTATTATAGTCAATATCAATGATTGGTGCGAATGCATAATTTATACCAACTGCTCTTCCTTCTTTTCCTGCAATCTTTCCTAATTCGTAAGCATATTTTGTATCTCCGGTCGCAGCAACCTGTAGTGGATTACCAAATGCTGTTCCCTCTACTGCTGTTCCATTTCCGCCGGATTCAATGTTAGCTGGAACGAACATCGGAATCTTTGACTCTTCCTGCATGATACGGTGACGATTCTGGTTCAGTGCTCCCGGTGCAGGACGATTTAACGCACCGCCCGGCTGGAATTTTCTCACGAATTCACGTAATGGCTGTTCCTCCTCGATAAAATTGATTGGCAAAAACAACTGTCCGATCTTATCATCCAAAGACATGTTTTCAATTGTCTGCTCTACAAATGCAACCTGTTCATCGTTCAAATAAAATGGTTTTTCTTTTAAATATTCTCTCATAATTCATTACCTCTTTATCTACAAGAATCAGGTATTCCCATACCTGATTCTTATAATGATTTCTTTATGCGTTTTCGTTTGCTTTCATTTCATCTTTCATTTTCTTGATTTCATCGTAATGTTTTGCTACTGGATAGAACATCAGACAAATGATAATGATGATACCTGTAATTGTCGGAATTCCAAAACGAAGTGTACGAATTCCCATCAATGCTGATTCTGGCTGTCCACCAACTGCTCCTGCAACATATCCTGTTACTGCCAACATTGCAAGTACACCACTGCTGTTCAATGTAGAACCACATTTTTCAGCAAATCCTTTGATTGCAGCGATTGTTCCGTTTAAGGATACGCCCTCTTTCAACTGAATGTAGTCAATTGTATCGTTGATTAACATTCCTACAAAAGCCTGACTTGATGTTGCAAATAATGTTGCAATGAATGATACAGGGAACAAGATACTTACGTTCTTACCAAAGAAGAACAGAATGATATATGCTACACATGTGAATCCCTGAGTCCACTGGAATGCACGGTATCCACTCTTGAAAATCTTGATTGCAATTGGTGGTACAAGGAAAGAAGAGATCAATCCACCAACAGAGATAATCCCCATATAAGTTGCAATCAGGTCAGGTCTTTCTACATAGTACATAATGTAATAAACAGATGAACCAAACATCAATCCATAGCCAAGACTTGTCAGGCACCATACCAGAATAACTGGGAGGATTTCTTTATGTTTGAAGATTCTCTTCAGATCTTCTTTTACTGAACGTTTCTCTACAGGGAGTAAGTATCTTTCTTTTGATGTCTTAAACAGAATCAGGAAGGTTGCAATCATGATTGCTCCGTATAAAAGAATCCATGGTGCATAACTTCCGTTTGTCAGTGCTGTGAATTTCGTTGTAAATGTTGATACGATTGAGAATGATAAAGACATCAGTCCAACACCGAATGTGATTACTTTATTTCTCTCTGCATCATTTTTTGTATTTGCAGGTACTGCTGCAACAGTTGGCATTGTCAATGCTGTATAAGACATACCATATAAAATATAGAAAAATGTAATATAAGCGATTTTCTGTGGTGTTGATAATCCTTTTGGTGCAAGGAATACCATAAATGCTGCAAATGTTAATACTGCTGGAACCCAAAGATAATATGAACGATAACGACCGAATCTGTTGTGTGTACGGTCAGCGATCATTCCCATCATCGGGTCATTGATTGCATCCCACAATGTTGCGATAAACATGATCACGGAAGCTGCTGCAGCCGGGATTCCGAATGTATCTGTCATAAAGATACTAAAATATGTAGCTACCGTAGCGGAGATTAACATCATTCCTCCACCATAGGCAAATGGATAGGTTCTTAAAAACGCTTTGTTGCTTTCTTGTTTTTCCATTGAATTCATCCTCTCAATCCTCAAATCTGATTGTTTCATCTTCAACTATTAAGTTTCTAAAAGATGGAGCTTCTTTGAAATGTGTATCCGGATAATGTAATACAAATCTCCGATTGTTTTCCTTATCCGTAAATGCCATTCCATGTCCGCCATTTAGTGGAAATACCGGTTCATCCTGCTGTCTCCACGGACCGCGCAAAGTTCCATTGTCTGATATTGCAAGTCCAATCGCATATCCACATTCACCCCAACCAGACCATGTCATTCCTAATTTTCCACTTTTTAGTTTTATGATACCTGGACCATCTGTAAAATAAGCAGGTTCTTCAATTCCGCAAACTTCTTTTGCAAATGGAATTGGACGATTCCATTTCGCATCAGTTCCTTCAAATAGTTTGAAAGGTTCTCCTGTTGCTTCTGTCAAATCATCTGCTAACTGAACTGCACACATCTCTCCATGTCGAATATCTTCAAATGTATGAGAGAAAATCAAATATGGTACTTCATTTTCTATATACATTGTTCCGTCAATGCACGCCCAGCCTTCTGGAGTAACTCTTTTACTATGTACTTTAAATGGTCCCAAAGGGGAATCTGATTTTAAGATATACATCTGTGTACACTCACTCTCAGATGCAAATGTAGCTAAAATGTAAAACGCACCCCGATATCCGTAGCATTCCGGTGCCCAGTATTTTTCTGTTGCAAAAAATGTTTCCGGTTTATGAAATACTTCAAATGGACCTTCCCATTCCTGTAAATCATCGCTTACATAACAGTCAAACCCATCTGCCTTACTCCATGTCGTAAGACTTCTTGTTCCATACATGTAATACTTACCTTCATGAAGTAAAATGTACGGATCACGGATTATAATTTCATTTTTCTTCATCTTCACCACATACCTCCTTCTGATTAGTTTTCAAGGCCTTTCAAAAACTATCTAGATAATAGCATCCTCAATATGTGATTAGAATGACTTCTCCTTGTATAAATCCGACTTATTTTTGACTCCTGTTTTTGAATTTTCTGATTTATATTCCTGTTTGACTTCTATTTTTTGCCATGCTATCATGACATTAATTAAGATTTTGGGAGGCGATATTTATGGATGAAGTATTATTTACCCGGTTTAAACAAGTGGAAGATTATGCCAGAAAATATTATGAAAAACATCATAGTTATTTAGATTTTCGCACCATTACACAACACCTATATCAGCAGGGAAAACTTACTAACACACCAATTGTATTTCGCCGTTCTCAAAAAACGCTTTCCGATTCAGAATTTTGTAACCACGCATTAGAGCAGGTTATTGATGCTTCGCGTGTTCTTACTAATAACAAAACCCATGATGTTTACGAGTCATTTGGACTATTTTTCGAAAAAGATATTTATACGATGCTCACGCTTCCTTTTATTTATATGGAGAATCATATTCATGACTATTATGAGATTCTCTATGTATATCAGGGAAGCTGTACTTACTTTTTTCAGGATATCTCCTTTCCATTACACAAGGGGCAGTTTCTGATTCTCTCCCCTAATACCGTGCATCACATTGAGATGGACAAAGACGGTTTTGGTTTAACGATTAACATTCGAAAAAGTACGTTTCAGGATACCTTTCAAACACTCCTGAATGAGCATAATCTTTTATCCGACTTTTTTGCACATACCTTTTATTATGCAGAGACCGCAAACTACATTACTTTCGACATCGAAAACACTCCAGAATTTAATTATTTGATTCAACAGATTTTTGATGAATCGAACTGTACAGAAAACCATAGTAATATGATCTGCGTCAGCCTTTTAAATTTATTTTTCGGAAAATTATTACAAGATTTTGGTAGAACAATTCATTTATACAGTGATGTGAATAATGCGACATACAATCGTTCCTTCCCTTTAATGTTAAAATATGTGCAGTCTAATTACCAGACGATTACTTTGCCGATGATGTCGCAGATTTTTCACTATAATGAATCCTATATTTCTTTACTTTTTAAGAAATATCTCAATGAGAATTTTTCGAACGTTGTTCAGAATCTTCGGCTGGAACAGTCAAAAAATTTATTAGAAAATACGGATTACAATTTAGATAAAATTTCAGAAATGATAGGGTATAATTCCGTCGATCATTTTTCCCGGATATTCAAGCGAAAATATGGAATGGCCCCATCAAAATATCGAAAAGAATGCAAAACAGCCGGCAGGTAATTCTGCCGGCTGTTTTGCTATATCCACATTGTTTGAAAAAATACTTTCACATCCCATTATAACTGCACTTTTTCTATCACACATTCATGTTCTTTCGTCTTCTTATCATAGTTGACTCCAACCAAAATCAGATTTCCCTGATACTCTTCCAAACTCCTACAATATTCTTTATTCTTAATCTGTGCGAGTGCTCCTCTGGCACTTTTATCCCATTTTAATTCCACCACAAGTGCCGGTTTCTCTGGAAAATTTTTTCTCGGAAGAAAAACTAAATCTGCAAATCCTTTTCCACTTGCAAATTCGCGATAAACTGTGTAGAAATTTCTTGCTGCATACAATGCAAGTGAAATCGTATAACTCAAAGCATTTTCATCATTATACTGAATATGTGACGTTTCAAAATGTGCTTGCCTGATAGCTTCTGCCACTTGTGCCGGACGATTCTGCCAAATAGCTTCCAATGTGTCTGCTGAATTTTTTAATGATTTTGACACTTCTCCCCAATTGGATGTAGAAACACTGTTTACATATTCTGACCTGACTTCTTCATTTGGAATTTTTACTGTTTTACTATCATAATCATAGGACACATATCCCAGATGTATCAAAAGTGTCAAAACATCATCTTCTGTATGAAATGTAGCCATATCATTTGCAAAACTTCCAATATTTACCGGTACTGATTTTCCTGCGATCATACTTAAAACATCATCTTTCAACCCCTCAAAATTCATATCTATATAAATCCTCAAAGCCTCAAAAGTTTCCGTTTGGTTCCAGTAATTTCCTATCTTTCCAAATCTCATACAACTTACAACCGAACGCGGACTGTAAATAGATATTTCATTTTCAAATAAATATCCATCATACCAGTTTTTCATTTCTGTCATGTCCATGTGATACTGTTCACATAACATGCGAACCTCATCTTCCGTAAAGCCAACATAACGTGCTAACGGACCTGGATTGATCATTGAAAATTCATCAAACATATTTAAAGCAGAATGCGTTCCATATTTTTTTATCGGGAGAATTCCAGTCATGTATGCAAGGTGAATATAAGATTTATCTTTTAATAAGTCTCTCAAAAAATCAAGATATTTTTCCTGTGCTTCTTTTGCTCAAAATTTCCTGCATATTAACAGAAATCGTATTATATTGATTCAAATGCTTTTCAAATTCATCGCTTTTTGCAATTTCAAATTTTGAAAATAATTGTCTTGCATCACATCCCCGGCTATAATATGCCGTAATCATATTCGCTGCAATCGACTTACCAAAACGTCTTGGACGGCTAATGCAAATATACTTCTGCATCGTATGCAATACAGAATTAGTGTATGTCAATAATCCTGTTTTATCGATGTAAATAGCAGAATTTACCGCTTCTTCAAATTTACTACTATCTGGATTTAAATATATTCCCATTTACACGCCCTCCATATTATTTTCATATTTCACAGCCACATGTTTTCCGAAATATACATTCTTATAAATCTTATATTACACGATTTCGAGAAATCTAACAAGAAATCGCGAAATTACCACTCTTTATTTCTCGTTTTTCATCTATATTTCCCGAAATTTATGTTTTTCAAGAGAAATAATAGCATCTATTGTATTTCTCGAAAGTGTAAAGTTATAACTGTCGCCATAAATTGTATTTGCATCAGAACCTGCGGAATACAATCCTTCGATTGGCATGAAGTTATCATCCAATACTTCACAATATTTGTTAATGCGGATACCACCAATTGTTCCGTATGCTCCAAGATAGAACTTACCAACCAGATATTTTCCTTTTCCTGTAATCTTGTGCAGGAATTTTGGATTCTTATTGAACTGTGTATCACAATGAAGGTCACACATTTCATTGTATTCGTCTACTGTATTTTTCAAAACCTCCGGATCCATCTGAAGTTTTTCTGCAAGCTCATCCAGTGTTTCAGCTTCGAAATATGCCTCATATCCCTGTTCTACAGCCAATGCTGCCTGCTGCTCAAATCCAAAGAATGCTTCCTGTGGATGTACGATGTCTTCAATATCCGGTCCGTTTTTCTTGTAATGTTTCAGGATATTTCCATCCATAATACAATATGCGTAATTTCCCGGCTGTAATGCAATTGCATTTCCTGTAAAAGTTGTATTACCCATACGGTCCTCGTTCATGAAACGTTCTCCAAGCTGGTTGATGAGAAGGTTTGGCTGACGAAGAACTGCATCCAGCAAGAACCAGTTCAGGTTATCCGGAAGTTGATAAATTGCCTCGATACCGGCACCATACTTCATAGCTCCTGCTTTCCACATCATGTTCAGACCATCTCCGACAATTCCTGGAACCATAAATGGATAAAAATCTTCACACAGATGCAGATTGAATTCTTTTGCAAGCATTTCTTTATTATTTCCAAATCCACCTGTTGCAACAATAACCGATTTTGCCATTGCTTTAATCTGCTGTCCGTCTTTATCTACTGCAATCACTCCGCAAACTTTATCGCCTTCTTTGATCAACTCCACAACACTTGTTTCCATTTCAAATTGTGCACCAAGTTCTTTTGCTCGATTTGTCAAAGCTTTGATCATACCGCCGGCTGCACGAGGTCCGATCACGCCGTTTTCCGGTTTTACGATATGCCATGTTGCCTCGGATTCTGCAAAATATTTGAACGCTCCGGCAAACTCTACACCCATGCTTTCCAACCACTCAATTGTGTCCGCTGATTTATGGAAATATGTAGAAACCAAATCTGCATCGACTCTCCAATGGGTATAATCCATATGAAGATCCAGTGCTTTTTCTACTGTAATCTGATTGAATCCACGTCTCTGAACCTTTGTATCAATACCAAGTGGTCCCATTCCCATATTGGCTGCTCCGCCTGTTGTATTTGATTTTTCAAATACAATAGATGATAAATTATGCTCTCCAACTGTAACTGCTGCTGCAAGTCCTGCCGGTCCGGCTGCTACGATAATAACGTCTGCATTCATTTCTCTCATAGGTAAATTTCCTTTCACTTTAACTGTCTGACTATTGGAATCTTCTGTAAAACCGGATACTTTTTTCTTATATAACAGTGCTTTTGGTTTTACTCGTTTTCTTGTTTTTCTTTCCTGCGTTTCAGATGCGTCTTTCGATTTCTTCAATGCGATTGGTTCATCCGGTAATTTCGGTAATCTTCCGGTTACACGCTTAATTGCGCCATTCACACACATATCCATACATTTGCCACACTTGTCACATTCAAACTCATCTACAACACCAACAAAATCTTTTCCACCATCAATTGCTTTTTTCGGACAGTTATCCACACACTGCCCATCACCTTTACACATTTTCGGGTCAATATAATAGTGAACCAGTGCTTTACAGGTCAATGTATGGCATCGTCCTGCCAGATGTTCTTTGATATCATCCGCAAAATGTTCCTGCAATCCTAGTATCATTCCAGGGGCTGTCTGTCCCAGACTGCAATTACTTTGCTGCTGCATGATCTCTGCTAATTCTTTCATCAGCTCGATATCTGTCAGTTTTGCTTTTCCTGCTGTCAAATCTTTTAACCCTTCATGAATCTGAACAAGACCTTCTCTGCAGAAAACACATTTTCCACAACATGTTGCTCGCAGTTTTCCAATAAATTCTTCGACCTTTTTCACTACACATTCTGTTTCCGAATATGTTTCAATCACACCATTCTCAATTGGAAATGTTTCATCTAATATCTGTGTTCTTACTTCTTCTCCCCAGATTCGGTTTCCGATTCTAACTGCCTTCGCTTCCGGAATAATCTGCGCAAATGTTGTACCATACTCCACTTCCTGCGGTGCTTGTCCGTTCACGGAAAGAATGGTTTTATGAACATTTTCTCCCTTTAATGCTTCAAAACATTTCGCACAAATGATTGGATGTACAAGCAAATCAGTTGTGTAAGACATACGCGAACACATTCCGTATAAAATTTCTGTCGGACATTCACTTGAGCTAAAATTCTTTTCTACTTCCTGTTCTTTTAAAGGTTCCGGGAGAATTAACACGATTTTTTCTGCTCCAAGAATCTTGGCAAGTGCTTCTGCTCCGTACAGAATTCCCTGTGCATTGTCCTGATACAGACAGGCAAGCATCTGATCGATATCACCATTTGCTAAAGAAACAACGACATTCATCTTTTCATTCCGAGCAGTAGCTTTTAAGTTTGAAATCATTTCTCCGACTGTCATATTTGTAACCGAATCTTTTATTTCTACAATCTTATCCAGAATCTGTTCTGCATTCATCTCTGCAATTTTCTCTTCTGCTTCTTTATTTTCTATGTACTTTAACATGTTTTCTCTCCCTCCTCCCCATCATAGTCACTCCAAATTTTTGATCTTGTAATATCCATTCTCAGATCACACTGCAGACATCTTGACGCTTCTCCACAGATATCCGCATCACAGATTCCTGAATCGACCATTTTAAAATTATCTTTTCGCTCTTTTGCACTTAATATCTGCGGTTTTCTTCTTGATTCATAGCCGAATCCATCTACCTGTCCAATCGCTGTCGGATGTTCTTCCACCGGCGCCAGCACCTCGGAAATATCTCCGTCTCCGCCAAGATATTTATCAATGGATTCTGCCGCTTTTCTACCATCTGCGATTGCCAGGATTACAGACTTCGTTCCATAAGTCACGTCACCACATGCAAAGACTCCGTGAATATCCGTTTCAAGTGTTTTCTCATCCGCCTTGATTGAATTCGCTCTGCCTCGTTCCATTCCGGCTTCCGGACTCAATCCGCATCTCTGTCCTACTGCAAATATAACCGTATCTGCTTCGATTTCATGATAAGAGTCTTCTGCTTTTTCAATGATTGCTCTGCGATTTTCATCAAATGTAAATGACAGAATATCACTAAATGCAACTCCGGTTACTTTATTATTGGTATCTTTCAGAATCTTCTCAAAACTCTGTGCCGGATGTACCTGAATTTCCTCTTCCTGCGCCTGTTCGATTTCCTCTTCATCTGCTGTCATCTTGTCTCTTGCTTCCAGACATGCCACATGAATCTCTTCGGCACCAAGTCTTTTTGCTGTTCTTGCACAATCAAAAGCGACATTTCCGCCGCCAAGCACGATCACACGTTTACCGATTCCGGTTTCATTTCCCATCGAGGCATTTCTCAGAAAATCAATATTCAGTAAAATACCTTCCGCATCATTCCCTTCCATCGGAAGTAATGTACCTTCATGATTTCCAATTGCAACCAAAACCGCATCATACTGTGTTTTTAACTCTGTTATGTCTTGAACTCTGACTCCTGTTTCCAACTTAATTCCAGATTCCAGAATATATGCAATCTCCTGATCCAGCTCTTCTCTCGGCATTCTGTAAGAAGGGATACCATACTGTAACATTCCTCCGGCTTTCGGAAGTGCTTCTTTTACTGTCACGTTATGGCCATGTTTTCTCAGATAATAAGCGGCTGTCAACCCTGCCGGACCTGCTCCGACTACGCAAATATTTTTTCCGGTATCCGGCAATTGTTTTCCCTTATTTCTCCAATACTTTCCGGTATCTTTCTCGGCCGCATATCGTTTGATGTTGCGGATGGAGATTGGCTCATTTACTGCACAACGTCTGCATTCTGCTTCACAAACATGTGAACAGACATGTCCAAGTGCCAGTGGAAATGGTACTTTTTCTCGGATTACGGCCGCCGCTTCATCATATTTTCCTTCTTTTACAAAACGGATATAACGAGGAACATCTGTGTTGGCAGGACAAGTACTTCTGCATGGAACAAGCTTTTCCTTACGCTCTGTTGCCGGATAATTCATCTTATCGCGGATTGTTCCGGTCGGACAGACTTCCGCGCAGGCTCCACAGAATCTACAATTTACATCTTTTAATAATTTCTCATGTAACGTTCCGACATAAGTTTCCATACCCTTTTTCTGGTACTGCAATACCTTTACTTCTCTCAGATCATTACATGCTCTTACACAGCGTCCGCATAAAATACAACGGTTCATGTCATGGTCATATAGAGGATTTTCCGTTTCACACGCAAACCCTTTTACTCGTGTACGCATTCTCGCCGAAGACACTCCCATGTACTGAATCAGATTTTGCAGTTCACAGTTGCCATATTTCGGACAAGTAGAACAATCTTCCGGATGTGCTGCCAGAATCAATTCCATCGCAACATTTCGCAAATGCTGAATTTCTTCATTTGTCGTAACGATATTCATTCCGTCTTCCGCTTTTAACATGCAAGATGTCACTGGCTTATCCTGTCCCTCAACCTGCACATAACACAATTTACAAGCGGAAATATCTTTCAAATCCGGATGATGGCAAATGTGTGGAATATAAATATTATTCTGAAGTGCCACTTTCAATACACTGGTTCCTTCTTCTGTCTGAATTTGTTTTCCATCAATTGTTATTGTAATCATCTTATCTCCCTACAATCTTTTCAGAACTTTTTATAATAAGTTGTGCTAATCAGATTGCTGATCACAAGTACTGTGACCAGTATCCTAATTCTAATTAAACTGTCTTAAACTGAAGGTTTTTATATTTTGCAATTTTTGCCTGAACAATCTTTCTGTTATCCGGATTTGCATAGAATCCACCTTGAGTTGCAGCAATTTCTTCCAGATGTTTTGCTCTTCCTTCTACTGTTGTGCGGTCTTTGAGCAAACCATCTTCCTGAATGACAAATTTCCATTTTCCATCCTCTGTCTGCTCCAGATTACCACCTGCTCCACATACCTGACATTCTACCGGGTAGTGCAAACCATCCCACTGTTTCTCACCTAATACCAGTGCATTGCTGTGACAGTTTGGACACCATCCCATGTCTTCGTCTCCAAGCCATGTACGTTCTTCTACAG
>OLIS01001389.1_pt1 | contig 17666 bp, 18 predicted proteins | sample 1601351 | NCBI WGS metagenome assembly OLIS01 (sample SAMEA2452122, study PRJEB22498) | human gut metagenome | biome: human feces; feature: human gut; material: feces | place: Australia | collected 2012
CCAGGCGGCTCTCCGTATCGGTATGCGAAAACATCATTTTGTCTACGATGCAGAACACCTCATAAAAAACATCCTCGCATGAACATCTGGACGTAGGAAACCACGTCTTGTCATTGAAGATATCATGGGTGATGGCTCTGAAAAACTGATAAATCATGTGTTGCGAAAAAGATTTATCTACCATCTGTCTGGTCTTCATCTTAAATAACCTCATCGTCGTAACCATTTAAATCATCAAGAATCACATCAAGAGAATTGATCAAAGCAAACCGAGAATCTCCATGACAATCGCAACAGACAGCATCTCCATTAACCAGAGCAACAATCTCAACATCGGAGATTTTCACCTTGGTTCGTTTCAGCGAACGGGAAGAGGTACACGGACCTGTCCAATAGTATACCTTGATGCCGTAATCTTCTTTACTGCACAGGTTCACCAACATGGCAATGTCTCTGTTTGCCTTATCCAAGCGCAACTGCTCACCTTTATCTGTACCATATTGTACTTGATACTTACTGGCATTGAGACACTCCATGAATGAATGCTGCATCTGCAATTGCAGGACTAAGGAATATGGCGCATCGCTGAGAGACTGATGACGAGGAAAAGAAAACACCACAGCCTTTGGTCTGCAGCCAGCCTTGATTCTCTCAGCCACGGCATCAAAGAAATCACCAGGTGGCAACTTGGCAGAAATCACCATATTCCAGCCATATTGATTCGCCACTCTATTGATATTATCCCTCAGAAGAGCCACCACCTTGTCCTGTCCTTTTTTGCCCCCGAAGATTGTAGATTCTTCCACAAAAAGGAAACCTTTGTTGGGGCGATTATCAATAATCACCTTGCAGAAAGGCTGGTTGTGAATTTCATTCTCCTTAAAATCACTCCAATAAAATTCTTTCTTGTCTGCACATACATCCAGCACAGCCACACCTTCGCGAAATCCCAATATTCGGTTGTCGTGAATAACGTCTTCCTCATACTTCCGTGATTCCACTAAAGTCATTTTCTTGCTTTTCAGCAAACTGTCCATTACCTTCTCGAAACCAGTCTGACACTCCTGATATTTTTCAGGCGATGGCATTTCGGGAAATTCCAAGGGTAGAGTACCCTCGATACTTGAAAGATTCCGGCTTTTGCAGAAATCAAACTTGAAGACAACGTAAGAAGTCTTTTCGGTGCTGTTTTTGGTTCGTCCAGTCATTAGCTTCTGGTTTAAATTATACCATGAAAGTTATTTTTCATAGCAACTACAAAAGTAATACTTTTTCCCCGAATAAACAAATAAATTCTAAATTATTTTTTATCAAATTGTCTTTTTTTCATAAAACCATCAAAACAAAATGTGAATGTGAATGTGAATTTGAAATGTAAGTCAATGTAACGGGTTGTTCCATCCATTCCTTTTACAGGATATTGTGAATGAAATTCAGTCCTCGCGCGCGTACCTTATTATATATATAATATTAACCTATTATAATGGCTACTATTACTTAAACACGATTATACGCTTCTCCTTCAGGTAACATTGAAAAACATTTCAAATTCACATTCACATTCACATTTTTGCCTTTCCTCCTATCAACCAGCTAACCCACAGAGCAAGTAACTGTGCGCCCGATGCCCCCAAAACTGCGTGGCGACGCAGCTGAGGTTACGTCCCGATGCAGCGGGCGATACGTCGGGACGCAGCGCCGGCTGCATCGGGACGCAGTTGGAAAGGCAAAACATGCCATATAATGTTAACGGATTTAATATTTAATTTAATGGCCATTAAATTAATGGCGGTTAAATTAGGCGGAAGAGAGGGGGAAACGAGGGAGGAATGCACGTGATTCAGGACAAGGATGCACGTGATTCGGGACAACTATTGCATTTTGGCGATTTTTTTGTATCTTTGCACTGTGTTAGAAAAAATGCTGCACTGCCATTCATCAAGAACGGCAAATGGGAAATTAACCACTAAAAAACGGAGAGGGAAAAAGACAGGGGTGCACACCTGCCCTATCTCTTTCTAAATGTAGAACCACTAAAAAAGAAAGGAAAAAAGAAAATGAAAAAGGAAGTTTGGAAAACTATCTTGCAGATGCTCATCGCAGTACTCACCGCCATCGGCACTACCCTCGGCGTTACCAGCTGCATGTAGACTGATTTGTTTAACCATTTAAAAAACTATTTAGATTATGGGAATTAAAGTAAAAGCTATCGAGCGCAACGTGGCGTTCGAAAAAGGAAAGCAGAAGTGGGCGTTCGTCATGCAGGCTGACCTCTACAGCCAGCTGAACGCAAGTAAGGTAATCGAGGAAGCTGCCATCCGAAGCGGTCTGCCTAAGGCAGTGATCAATGCCGGATGGACTGCCATCGGCGATGTGATAGCTGCCTGGGCCACTGAGGGCCACAGCGTGGCTGTGCCAGGACTGGGTAGCCTCCGTTTCGGTCTCAACTCTACTGCCGTGGAGGATGTGAACAAGGTGAGCGCCAACCTCATCACCCGCCGTTACATCATCTTCGTGCCTAACACCGAGATCAAGAAGGAACTGGAGGAGACTTCCGTCAGCATCACCTGCTACAACCGAAACGGTAAGGTGGTGAAGCAGGTTACCTCTACCGACAAGCCTTCGGGCGACGACAACCCTGGCGGTGGCGGAAACACCGAAGGCGGTGGTGGAAACACCGAAGGCGGTGGTGGAAATACCGAAGGCGGTGGTGGAAACACCGAAGGCGGTGGCGGAAATACCGAAGGCGGTGGCACCGATAGCGGAGACGTAGGTCTCTAAACAGCTCCCCTAAAAGAGGAAGAATCTAACAGAGAAAAAACTCTAAAAGAGGAAGAACCTAACAGAGAAAAAACTCTAAAAAGAGGAAGAATCTAACAGAGAAAAACTCTAAAAGAGGAAGAATCTAACAGGGGAGAATCCTAAAAAGAAGAAGGGCGGCATGCCCGAGGCATACCTTTTACAGTATACCTTGGTCATGTACACCCTTTTGTATCCTTGCACCTTTCTTTCTGCCTAAATTAAACTAATCTACCATGCAACGGGTTCCTGCGCATCACTGCGCAAGAAAAAACCTAAAACCTAACACCAAAAAATGGCGTTAAATAAAACCTATGTTTCCTGCGCATCCCTGCGCAGGTTGAATTTATGGGGCACTTAAAAACAAGTGCTTTGACATAACAACATAAATCCCCCAGCGCATCCCTGCACCGGAAAGACGTCTGACTTAATTTAGCACAACGCCGTGTGCATAACCCAAAATATGACAGGTCAGTAAGACCAGTCAACCTAATAACTCATTCTATAATAATGTCACGAAATCAGCGGCGATATCCACCAGCTTCTTGCGACGAGCCACACCGATGATGTAGTGCGCCTCCTTGGCTGAGCAATGGAAATGCTTCTTGATGCCAGTCACAAGCTCCTGCTTGGTGATGGAATCCACACCCTTAGGAAATGACTTTCTAACCGCCTTTTCTATATCGCTCATCTTGTACTCCATGTGTCGTTTATGGTAGTAGGAAGATACTGTGACTGCGAAGACAATCACCAGCACGATGATAGTGAACAATACTGTCTGATTCATGATCTTAAATTCTATACGTTTTTACGGTTTATCCAAATTATTGTATTCTCTCTACCGCCTGTAGTCCTCGCTCCCGTCCGGGGGCAATCATCCCAAAGCGATAGGCGCCCGCGATAGCTGCTATCTCGAAACGCACCGCAAATATAGCAAAAATATTCCAATATCGTTCAAAAAATCCCGATTATTTTTAGTTTTTGCATAAAAATAAGTGCTTTTTCCATCGTTTTTCCCGATAAAACATGGTTTTTTCAAAAATTATATGTATTTTTGCAATGTGTTGGAGTGCCGCCCCAAGGTGGCGCTCCAATAATCTGAAAGCCCCTTTATATATATAATAATGTATTGGGACCGGAAGAAAAGAAAAACTATCAATTTGAAAGCAAAACTAACAAATAACACAATAACATAATAACATAGAGAAATGCAAGAAACGGTAAAAAAGGTACTGACCGGCGATTTTAATCGCAAGAAGGCACTGCTCTTCCTCCTGACGGCACTCGTCACGGTCATCGTTTGGAACTTGCCCATCGACAGCTTCGGCATCGACGGACTGACAGTAGTTCAACAGCGCATCATCGCCATCTTCGTGATGGCAGTGATGCTGTGGCTCACCGAAGCTATTCCGGCATGGGCCACGAGTGTGGTAATCATCTTCGTACTGCTCTTCTTTGCCAGCGACTCGGCATTCAAGATCATGCAGGGTTCTGAGGCAGAGATGGGACAGCTGCTCGACTATCAGGGTGTGATGGCATGCTTTGCCGACCCAACCATCATTCTCTTCCTGGGCGGATTCGTGCTGGCGATAGCAGCCACGAAGAGCGGACTGGATGCCAAGATGGCAAAAGTGCTGATAGCCCCGTTCGGCAAGCGCTCGGAGCACGTGCTGCTGGGCTTCATGCTCATCACCGGCATCTTCTCAATGTTCATCTCCAACACCGCCACCGCAGCCATGATGCTCACCTTTCTCACCCCTGTGTTCAAGGCTTTGCCTCCGGGCGGAAAGGGCCGCGTGGCGCTCACCATGGCCATTCCTATCGGAGCCAACCTGGGCGGTATGGGTACACCTATCGGAACCCCTCCTAACGCCTTCGCCTACAAGGTGCTCAACGACCCTCAGGGACTGAACATGGGCATCGGATTCGGCGACTGGATGATGATCATGGCGCCGATGGTCATCCTGATGCTCATCGTGGCATGGTTCATCCTGCTCAAGATGTTCCCATTCTCACAGAAAACCATCGAAATCAAGATAGAGAGCCATGCGAAGAGCAACTGGCGCACAGCCGTAGTGGCTGCCACCTTCATCCTCACCATCATCCTCTGGGTATTCGGAAAGCAGCTGGGCGTCAACGCCAATACCGTGGCGATGCTGCCTATCGCCGTCTTCGCCTTCACGGGCGTCGTCACCGCCAACGACCTGAAGGACATCGACTGGGCGGTTATCTGGATGGTAGCCGGAGGTTTCGCCCTGGGTCTTGCGATGAACGGTACCGGACTTGCCGAGGCTGCCGTGAAGAGTATTCCGTTTGGCGAGTTCAACCCGCTGGTCATCATGGTCATCTCCGGTCTGGTATGCTTTGCGCTGAGTAACTTCATCTCCAACACCGCCACCGCTGCCCTCCTGATTCCTATCCTGAGCGTGGTATGTGCCGGCATGGGCGACAAGCTTGCCGAAATCGGCGGTACATCCACCATCCTCATCGGTGTGGCAGTAGCAGCCAGCTGTGCGATGTCGCTGCCTATCTCAACCCCTCCAAACGCCATCGCCTACTCTACCGGACTCATCCAGCAGACGGATATGGTGAAGGCAGGAGCCACCATCGGTGTCATCAGCATCCTGATAGGCTACTCCGTGCTGGTATTCTTCTGCCGCATGGGAATCCTGTAAGGAGAAACTACAATAAATAAGAGACCACTGCAAAATAAATGAGGTTTTATTTTGCAGTGTCTTTTTTTTGGTGTAACTTTGCACCCGCAAAAACAAAATACAGAAAAATATTGAGATGAAGAAGATAGTAATCGGAATAGACGTAGGCATTTCTACGACCAAGATAGTAGGTATCGACGCCAGCGGCATGGTAATCAGCCCTATCCGCATCAAGGCTACCGACCCCATCACATCGCTCTACGGAGCCTTCGGAAAATACCTGCACGACAACAGGATTGCCCTCGACGAGGTGGAACACGTGATGCTGACCGGTGTGGGAGCAGCCTACATCGACGAGCGCATCTACGGTCTGCCCACATCGAAGAGTGAGGAATTCGTTGCCGACGGACTGGGAGCCCGATATGAGAGCAAGCTCGACCGCATGATCGTGGTGAGCATGGGCACGGGCACATCGCTCGTGAAATGCGACGGCAACGACATCAAGCACATCGGAGGTATCGGCATCGGAGGCGGCACCCTGGCGGGACTGAGCCGCATCATGCTGAAGACCGACGACATCAAGCAGATAGTGAACCTGGCCAAGGACGGTGACATCTCGAAGATCAACCTCCTGATAGGCGACATCAGCGCCAAGCCTCTGCCGGGTCTTCCGATGACCGCCACGGCTTCGCTCTTCAGCAATGCCAAGGCGAATGCATCGCGCGAGGACATCGCCATGGGACTCATCGGCATGGTATTGCAGAGCATCGGTTCTGCCACCATCCTCTCGTCCCTGGAATCGGGCATCAAGGACTTCGTGATGATAGGCAATCTCACCCTCCTGCCCCAGTGCCGCGAGGTATTCCCAGCCATGGAGAAGCTCTACGGCGTGAGATTCAGAATACCGAAATACTCGGAGTTCTGTACCGCTATCGGTGCTGCCCTCGACTACAAGAGGGGGCAGAAGGAGTAACAGTCTGCCCCGGCAGAGAAAGCACAAGAAACAAGAAAAAAGCACCCACAGAAAGCACAGCGCCGCAACGGCCTGATATATAACCATTTAAACGTTTTGGAAAACAAAATTTTGTAAAGGTTTTCCAAAACGTTTTATTATTTCTCTGATTTTCAGCGACTTAATATTTTTTAACGATAAAAAAGTTATCCAAAAGCTTGCCATTTCGATAATTATTTGTATCTTTGCAATGTCGAAAATGGTTACACTGTAATCTATTCGTAACATAAGAACTTAATATTAAGCAATTTAGTCATTAATCGTAAAAGTAATAGTATAATGATTCAGACAGTAGTAAAGCGCGACGGACGCATCGTTGGATTCAACGAACAAAAGATAATGGCTGCAATCCGTAAAGCCATGTTGCATACCGATAAGGGTGAAGATACCGCCCTCATCGAGCAGATCACCGACCACATCTCTTATCGTGGCAAGAGCCAGATGAGCGTGGAGGCCATTCAGGACGCCATCGAGATGGAACTCATGAAGAGTGCCCGCAAGGATGTAGCCCAGAAGTATATCGCATACCGCAACCAGCGCAACATCGCCCGAAAGGCGAAGACACGCGACGTGTTCATGAGCATCGTCAATGCCAAGAACAACGACATCACCCGCGAGAATGCCAACATGAACGCTGACACTCCTGCCGGAATGATGATGAAGTTCGCATCGGAGACCACCAAGCCTTTCGTTGACGATTACCTGCTCTCAGAAGAGTCGCGCGACGCCGTTACGCACAACTATCTCCACATCCACGACAAGGACTACTATCCAACCAAGAGCCTCACCTGCGTGCAGCATCCACTGGACATCATCCTGCACCACGGATTCACGGCAGGCCACGGTTCAAGCCGTCCTGCCAAGCGCATAGAGACAGCAGCCGTACTGGCCTGCATCTCGCTGGAAACATGCCAGAACGAAATGCACGGCGGACAGGCTATCCCAGCCTTCGACTTCTACCTGGCTCCATACGTACGCATGTCGTATCAGGAAGAGGTGAAGAACCTGGAGAAGCTGACAGGCGAAGACCTGAAGGACCTCTACGACGCTCCTATCGATGACTACGAGGAGAAGCCGCTGGACGGACTGCAGGGCAAGGCACGCCTGGAGCAGCACGCCATCAACAAGACCGTGAACCGCGTGCATCAGGCTATGGAGGCTTTCATCCACAACATGAACACCATCCACTCACGTGGCGGTAACCAGGTGGTATTCTCAAGCATCAACTATGGTACGGATACCAGTGCCGAGGGTCGCTGCATCATGCGCGAAATCCTGCTCAGCACCTACGACGGCGTGGGCAATGGCGAGACTGCCATCTTCCCTATCCAGATATGGAAGAAGAAGAGAGGCGTCAACTATCTGCCTGAGGACAGAAACTACGACCTCTACCAGCTTGCATGCAAGGTGACAGCACGCCGTTTCTTCCCTAACTTCCTGAACCTGGATGCTACATTCAACCAGAACGAGAAGTGGAGAGCTGACGACCCTGAGCGCTACAAGTGGGAGATAGCAACCATGGGATGCCGCACCCGCGTATTCGAAGACCGCTGGGGCGAGAAGACCAGCATCGCACGAGGCAACCTGAGCTTCTCTACCATCAACATCGTGAAGCTCGCCATCGAGTGCATGGGCATCGAGAACAAGCAGCAGCGCATCGACATGTTCTTTGCCAAGCTCGACAACCTGCTGGATATCACAGCCAAGCAGCTGGACGAGCGATTCCAGTTCCAGAAGTCAGCCATGGCAAAGCAGTTCCCATTGCTGATGAAGTATCTCTGGGTGGGCGCTGACAAGCTGGAGCCTACTGACACCATCGAGAGCGTCATCAACCACGGTACACTGGGCATCGGATTCATCGGACTGGCTGAGTGCCTCAAGGCGCTCATCGGCAAGCACCACGGCGAGAGCGAGGAAGCTCAGGAGCTGGGTCTGAAGATCGTGACCTACATGCGCGACCGTGCCAACGAATTCAGCGAGAAATATCACCACAACTACTCCGTGCTGGCTACCCCAGCTGAGGGCTTGAGCGGCAAGTTTACCAAGAAGGACCGCAAGGAGTTTGGCATCATCCCAGGCGTTACAGACCGCGACTACTATACCAACTCCAACCACGTGCCTGTATACTACAAGTGTACAGCGCTGCAGAAGGCAAAGATCGAGGCTCCTTACCACGACCTGACCCGTGGCGGCCACATCTTCTATGTAGAGATTGACGGCGACGCTACCCACAACCCAGCAGTCATCGCCAGCGTGGTAGACATGATGGACAAGTACAACATGGGCTACGGTTCCGTGAACCACAACCGCAACCGCTGTCTGGACTGCGGCTACGAGAATGCTGATGCCAACCTGGAGGTTTGTCCAAAGTGCGGCAGCCACCACATCGACAAGCTTCAGCGCATCACCGGCTACCTGGTAGGTACCACCGACCGCTGGAACAGTGGCAAGCTGGCAGAGCTCCACGACCGTGTGACCCATATTGGAGGGACAAAGTAGTGATTAATTATTAGTGATTAGTGATTAGTGATTAATGATTAGCGTATTGAGCGTAGTACATGATACGATGGTAGATGGTCCGGGCTTCCGCACATCCATATATTGTGCCGGCTGCCCGAACCACTGTCCGGAGTGTCATAATCCCCAGTCATGGGACATCAACCATGGCACGATGACGTCTACCGAGGAGCTGATGAAGGAAATCATGGACGATCCCTTCGCCAACGTCACCTTCTCGGGCGGCGACCCGATGTTTCAGGCAGAGGGTTTTGCCGAACTGGCACGAGCCATCCGCCAGCAGAGCGACAAGACCATCTGGTGCTTCACGGGCTTTCTCTTCGAGAACCTGGTGAAGAATCCGGCTCAGCTTGAACTCCTGAAGCTGATAGACGTACTGGTAGACGGTCCTTACCAGAAGGACAAGCGCGATACCGACCTCTTCTTCCGGGGCAGCAGCAACCAGCGCATCATCAATGTAAAGAAATCCCTGCAGGAAGGCAAGGTAGTAGAAATACATCTCACAAAAGAAAATCCGAATCCCGTGCTCTGATTCCCAAAAGCACGAGATTCGGATTCTTTTTTTATTCCTTGATTTTCTCCGCCAGCATCTTCCACTCTTCTTCCGAGAGATACGACTTGAGTTCCCTGACCAGTTGCCGGATATAGTCGCGGTCCCAGTCCTCTTCATGGCAGAAGTGATCCTCGTAGAAGAGCAGGTCTACATCTATCAGAATCTCCCCACGCCTGCTGCGGGCAACGGTGCGCCCACATCTCCGCTCCACATCCCGGAACGCCTGCAGCACACGGTCCTCAACCACATGGACATACGTCGCCCCAACCGTATTGAGAAACGGTTTGGAATGAGGCATGCCGATGGGTTTGGTCCACATGTCAGGGCTGAACCTGATGTCTTCAAAGGCATTCTCCAGCTGACGTTTGGCCATAGCCACATGATTCTTCTGATTCTCGTTGGAACCCACTGCAAAGATGATCAGTATTTTCTTCTTGAAATTAAGCATTTTCTCTTCATTTTTGCTGCCGGGAGCTACGAAAGAACGGTTCCCCGAATTGCCGAAGGCAGCCAATTAATATAATTCTTATGCAAAGATAGTGAAAATACTTAAATAAATGATGGTTTTATTCCTTTTTTTATTATTTTTGCACTATGAATCGAATAAAAACATATTTTCTGGCCTTTTTGCTATCAACCTGCGCACTCTCTTCGGGAGCACAGATGAAATGGAATCAGACCTACCAGACATACATCAACCAGTATAAGGACCTGGCCATCGAACAGATGCTACGTTACCGCATACCTGCCAGCATCACCCTAGCACAAGGACTCTTTGAGAGTGCTGCCGGAAGGAGCGACCTCGTGAGGCAGGGCAACAACCACTTCGGCATCAAATGCCACGACTGGACCGGTCCTACACAGTATCATGACGACGATGCCCGGGGCGAATGCTTCAGAGTATACCGTGACGCAAGAGACAGCTATGAAGACCATAGCAAGTTTCTTGCAAGACAGCCACGCTATTCCCGACTGTTCCAGCTCTCGCAGACCGACTACAAGGGTTGGGCGAGAGGACTGAAGGCCTGCGGCTATGCCACCAATCCGCAGTATGCCAACAAGCTGATACAGATTATCGAGCTCTACAAGCTCTTCGACTACGACAAGGCAAAGCGCTACGACCGCTTCATGGCAAGCCACAGCGGCACCGACCAGCCTATCAACGGTCAGGGGCTGCTCCACCCTATCCACCTGTTCAACGACAACTACTATCTCTATGCCCGCGAGGGAGATACCTTCAAGGCACTGGGCAAGGAAGTGGGCATCAGCTGGAGAAAACTGGCCAGATACAACGAGCGCGACAAGCACGACGTGCTGAAGAAGGGCGACATCATCTATCTGAAGAAGAAGCGCAAGAAGGCGCCTAAGCACTACAAGCGACGTCCACACGTGGTTCAGCCGGGAGAAAGCATGTACACCATCTCGCAGAAGTATGGCATGCGCATGAAGTATCTCTACAAGAAGAACCATCTCCCTGCCGACTACAAGCTCAGAATAGGCGACAGGCTGAGAGTGAGATAGGGATTAGTGATTAGTGATTAGTGATTCGGTCACTTGGTGATTCGGTGATTTCATGGCACCAGCCGGAAATGTGAACGAAATGTGAATGTGAATGTGAATTTCAAATGAAAAGACAATGAAGAAAATGATATTATCCCTCGCCACCATGGCGATGCTGCTGGCGCCCAGCACAATACAGGCGCAGAACTTTGACGATTATTTCGTAGACAAGACACTGCGAGTAGACTATACCTTTGCCGGCAACAAGAAGACACAGATGATTGCCGTAGACCAGCTGAACGTGATGCCACGATGGTATGGCAGGCACCAGCGACTGGCTGAACTGCCTGTAGAGGGCAACGGACAGATTACCGTCCGCGACCACCGCACGGGCAAGGTCATCTACCGCAACTCCTTCTCTACCCTCTTCCAGGAATGGCTCTCCTATCCGGAATCAGAGAAGAATACACAGAGTTTCGAAAACGTATTCCTCGTGCCGATGCCAAAGGATACGGTAGACATCACCGTAGACCTGCGCAACAACCGACGCGAAGTGATGACATCGCTCACCCATCAGGTGGCTCCAAAGGACATTCTCATCCATCAGATGGGCAATCAGCCTACTCCTTACGAAACCCTGCAGCAGGCTGCCGATACCACCAAGTGTATCCACATCGCCTACGTGGCTGAGGGCTACACCGAGGCAGAAATGCCTGTCTTCCTGAAGGATGCCAAGGAGGCTACGGAGGCCATCTTCGCCCACGAACCATTCAAGAGCATGAGAGACCGCTTCAACATCGTGGCCGTGAAGTCGCCATCGCAGGAGAGCGGACCTAGTATCCCATCCAAGGGCATCTGGCACAAGACGGCACTCAGCTCCCATTTCGACACCTTCTACAGCGACCGATACCTGACCACCCTGCATCTGAAGGACCTGCACAACTGGCTGGCTGGTACACCATACGAGCACATCATCGTCCTCGTGAATTCAGACAAATACGGTGGCGGCGGCATCCTCAACTCCTACAACCTCACCACCTGCCACCAGCAGTGGTTCAAGCCGGTAGTGGTACACGAGTTCGGCCATTCGTTTGCCGGTCTTGCCGATGAGTACGCCTACGAGTCAGAGCAGATTCCGATGTATCCACACGATGTGGAGCCATGGGAGAAGAACATCACCACCCTTGCCGACTTCCACGGAAAATGGGAGAACATGATCAAGAAGGGCACCAAGGTTCCTACTCCATTGTCAAAGAACGAGAAGGTGGCAAAGACCAAGGTGGGCGTCTTCGAGGGTGCCGGATACAGTCCTAAGGGCGTATACCGTGGCGTTCAGGACTGCCGCATGCGCATCAACGAGACTCCGGAGTTCTGCGCCGTTTGCCAGGATGCATTGAAGCAGATCATCGATTTCTATACGAAGTAGTATGAGCGGATAAAAAAACCTATAATAGAACAACTTATGAAAGAGAAAGAATTAAAGATCCAATACCAGATAGCTGAGCTCTCGGAGTTGAGCGAAACAGAACAGGAGTTGGTGAAGAAGGCGATGGACGCCACGAATCATGCCTATGCCAACTACAGCCATTTCTACGTAGGTGCAGCCTGTCTTCTTGCCGATGGCAAGATGGTGATAGGAGCCAATCAGGAGAATGCGGCATTCCCATCGGGACTATGTGCCGAGCGCAGTGCCATCTTTGGTGCGCAGAGCTATTATCCGGAGTTGGCGATTACCACCCTGGCGATAGCTGCCCGCAACGAGAACGGCTTCCTCAAGTCGCCTATTTCGCCCTGCGGTGCCTGCCGCCAGGTGATATTGGAGATGGAGGACCGCTATCAGCAGCCCGTCCGCATCCTGCTCTATGGTGAGAATGGCATCTTCTGCTTCCACAGCATCAAGGACCTCCTCCCCTTCTCTTTCGTGGATGCGAATATGAAGGAATAAAGGGTATTGCCCCATGCGCCCTGAACCAACGGTCACCGGCCGAAGGGAAAGGTAAAGGGCAGCACCTCCTAACCCAGGGAGGTTATTGCCATGCGCCCTGTAAGGGCAGCACCTCCTAGCCCAGGGCAACGCCCTGGGTATGTGTTAGTTATAAAAAAACGCCCTGTAAGGGCAAAAGCTTTAAAATACCAGAGATTTATAAAGCTTTTGCCCTTACAGGGCGACTTGTTTACGTCCATGATTACCCAGGGCGTTGCCCTGGGCTAGGAGCTTCTGCCCTTTCAGGGCGTGTGGCGAATCGGGGCGATTTGATTTATTTCAATCCTCCTATCATGTGGCGAATCTGGGCGATTCTTGCCTTTTCATTGGGAGTGTTCCTATACTTCAAATACCCTTCCAGGGAAAGCTCGAAACATTCCTTCGCCTTCTTCCTTTCTACATTGGAAGCCCCCGAAGCCTCTGCTGCGAAGAGATGGCAGAAGCCCATGCGATAATAGGCATCAGGCTTCTCATTCTCCCAACAAACAGGCAGCATCTTCTCGTAGAGCGGCAAGGCACGGTCATATTGCTGGAGCGCAAAATAACTCTCGGCATCCATCCAGTAATAGAGCGAAAGCTCATGGGGAGCCACACCCTGCAACTGCGGAAGCACCTCATCAAAAAGCCGGATGGCTTCGGCATACTCCCACTCATAATATAGGCACACCGCCAGATAAGCCCGGTAGCGGGGATTCAGCTTATAACGCCTGTTGAGCGGCTGGAGCAACACCAAGCACTCATGAAACTTCTCGGAAGCGAAGTAATCCAATGCCCTCGCCAGCTGCTCGGCATCCTCCTTCCTATCCCCCTTCTTCTCTTGAAAGGAAGCGCTTTCTTCTATCTTTTTCGAGTGCTCCAAGGATGGGCTGAAAGCACAAAAGCTCCTACCCCCAGAAAGGGCTAAAGTTTCCACCCCCGGCATTGAACAATCAGACATTGAACAATCCGGCTTTGAACAATCCGACATTGCCCAACCCGCCATTGAACACCCCGGAAAACTCCCCCAGACAAGCAGGCTACCAACCAATACCCTAAACTTCATTTACTCCTCCTCCCCATTCTCATACTCCGACTCATAGCAGCCGGCATCAGGCGTCTCCTTTCTCCTCAACCCGTTCCTGTCTACAGGCAATGAGGTAGCCGGATCAGCCTTTCCTATCGCTGCCGACTCCTTGAGGAGACGGAAATCATACTTCAGATTATCGGTATCGAACAGCACGAAATGCTTCTCGCCATACATCGTGGTATCCTTCACATCCTCATAGACGACATGAGTAAACTTCAAACTGTCGTCCCCCTGCATCTTCTCCGTGCGCAACACGCAATGGTCGAAGAGGAAATTGAAAGGAATCTCCGCAGAGGAACCTTCGGAAGAGGAACCACCGGAAGAGGAACCATCCCCGGAAGCACTTTCGGAAGAAGAAGACGGTGGCGTCCAAACCACCTCATCGTCATGATAGCCCGTAATCAGAGAATTGCGCACCGTGAGCTGAGGGAGCGGATACTGGAAACCGAGAGCCGTAGACCTCCTGCCATCAAAAGGATAGAACTGAGCAATGGTACAACCGTTCACCTCCACATCACCGCCATGGACGAAGAGCGGAGAGAGCAAGGCATTGCTCAGCTGGCAATTATTGATCTGCACCTTGGCAGAATCAATCAGAACGCCCCAACCCTGGTTGTTATGAACCGAAGAATTCTGCAGGAGCAGCTTCTGCCGACTTACATCACCCGAATCCACCTTCAGCGCAGAATAGGCACTATGAATATCGGCATAGGAAATCTCGTTGTCATAGGAAGAAGACATCAACTCGATGCCCTGCCACTGACCCGGAGTGCGGTCGTAAGGCAGATAAGGGAACATGCGGTCCAGTCGGTCGCCCCTCATCACTACCTCCTTGCCCGCCTCGCCCTTCACCTTGAGCGTGCCGTAGACCTGCATGCCGGCATCTTCATGGAAAAAGAGCTGCGTGCCGGCACCCACGGTAAGCGTAGCCAGACTGTCTACACGGATGCCGCCATACACCACCACCGGCTTAGCCGACTGGAGGAGCGAATCGCGGCTGATCCTGGCATTGCGCATCATCAGCGCATCCCAGGAATAGGCATAGAGATTTATCTTCTGCTGCACCCCACTCTCCAGGGTGAACACCAGGTTATCCTCCACCTTCCGGGGCGTATCCTGATGCTGCGTGTGCGAGGTAAGTTCGATGAAGACACGGATGCTATCACCCTTCCTCACCTCCACATCCTGAGTCTGATAGCCCGCCGTCTCGCCCAGATACGTTCCATCCACATTGACACGGAAGCCCGACTGATTGCCGTTCTCCAGCCGCACCGAAGAACAGCGCAAGCCCTTGCCTGCACGATTATACACCCAGAAAGAGGCGGTAGGCGTAGGCACATTGGAAAACGTGGTATCGAGCGATACGGAATCTACCGAAAACGAGAGCACATCGCTCCGAGACGTAGAGAAACTCTCGTCTTCCGCGCATCCCGACAGCATCGCAGCCGCCAGCGCTCCACAACCTAGTATATAAAAAAATCCCTTTTTTCGTTTCATATCTTCTATAAAACGAAAAAAGGGACGTATTATTGCATTCTGCTTTTTACTATTATTGCCTGCATTCAATTATGCAGCCTTGCAGAAAGCCATCCGCAACATAAACCGTTACATGAACAGGGCAAAGATAGAGGCACCCACAACCGTCATCACACCGCAGACCACGATGCTCAGACTGCTCATGGCACCCTCGATGGTACCCATCTCCATCGCCTTGGCAGTACCCAGTGCATGGGCAGAACAGCCGATGGCGATACCCTTGGCCATCGGTTCCTGGATGCGCAACAGCTTGAGGAACTTCTCGGCAAAGATATTGCCCAGCACACCCGTGACGATGATAACTACCACAGACACAGCCACATGACCGCCCAACTCCTCAGAAACGCCGATACCGATGGCGGTAGTGATGCTCTTAGGCAGGAAGGTGACGTAAGAGGCATGGTCGAAATGGAAAAGCAGGGCAAGCAGCAATACGGAGCACAAGCTAGCCAAGACTCCCGACACGATGCCTGCCACCACAGCCCGATAGTTCTTCTTGAGCAATTCCACCTGCTGATACAGAGGAACAGCCAGACAAATGGTGGCTGGAGTAAGCAGATAGCTGATCATATTGGCACCGGCAGAATAGGTCTTGTAATCTACACCCGTAAGGAGCAACACGCAGATTACCAACACGATAGCGATGAGAAGGGGATTCATCAGCGACCACCCCGTCTTCATCTTCAGCAGCATACCGATGCCGTATGATGCCAAACTGATCAAGACTCCGAAGAACACGGAATCCTGGAAAAGCGAAATAGAACTCATCATCATTTCTTTGCCTCCTTTCCTGTCTTGTTTTCTGAAACTTCTACACTTGCAAGGCTTTCAGCAGTCTTCTCCTGCTGCGCCTTCATCCGGTTCTTGCGGATTACCATCTGTGTAATCCATCCCGAAACACCCATCACGATGAAGGTGCTCACCACCGTCACAATGATATACTGCAGCCACGAATTGCCTATCGCCTGCCAGGAATCGATGAGCCCCACGGCAGCAGGGATAAACATCACCGGCATGACGGCAATCAGAAAGCTGCTCGTCTCACGAATATCCTTCACCTTAATCCATTTCAGCTCCAATGCCGCAAAAAGCAAGATGATGCCATAGATACTGGCAGGAATCGGCAACGGCAGCAGGAAATGGAGCAGTTCTCCCGCAAAAGAGAACGCTATGATTATCAAAAATTGAATTAAAAACTTCATCCTGAATTACTTTTTACTTTGAACCTTGAACTTTGAACTTTGAGCCTTATGATTACCCATGCCCCCCTGAGCCACCGTTGAATCCGATTCCATCGGATTCCCTCCCCAGGAAAGGCCAGCAGGAAGCCCAAAAGCAAACCTCTCTTTTACAACAACCCTATATACTGTTCAATGATGCTGGCAGTTTTTTCTGCCCCCAGGCGCACGGTATCGAGGCAGATGTCATAGTCATCGGCATTGCCCCAGGTAAGCCCGGTATAATACTTATGATAGGCGATGCGGCAGTCATCCGCATGCTCCACGAACTCCTCAGCCTCCAGTCTTCCCAGACCTTCCTCATGGCGGATATTCGCAATGCGCTCCTCAAGATTGCCCTTCAGGAACACCGAAACGAGATCCTTGCGGTCGCGGAAGATATAATTGCCGCAACGGCCGATGATGATGCAGTTCTCCTGCCCAATCATATCCGTCAATACCTTAATCGGCTTTTCGGTGAGCGCCTTCTGAGGCTCACCCAGGGAAGACATGGCAAAGAGCAGCTCGTCTACCGGACGCTCATCAAAGAACGACTCCATCTCATCAAGCACCCCATGCTCCCGTGCCATATCCATCAAAGTCTTACGGGTATAGAAAGGGATGCCATAATGTTCAGCCAGCAACTTGCCCACATGAACAGCGCCACATCCACATTGGCGCGCAATCGTAATAATCATAACTCTAAAACTATTAAACCAAAACCTATATATACCAAGAAAGCTAAGAAGATTTAACTCTTCTTAGCTTTCTTGAAGTCGGGGCGACAGGATTCGAACCTGCGACCACCTGTTCCCAAAACAGGAGCGC
>OLIS01001408.1_pt1 | contig 17529 bp, 9 predicted proteins | sample 1601351 | NCBI WGS metagenome assembly OLIS01 (sample SAMEA2452122, study PRJEB22498) | human gut metagenome | biome: human feces; feature: human gut; material: feces | place: Australia | collected 2012
GTCTAAATTGCGTGAAGTATTGGCGGGAGTAAATACGTACTGGTTGGACAAACCTTTGCAAACAGCTTTCCAACAACGGCATACCGTTACATTGGAAGGTGGTGATGAAGCCTTGCGTTATCGGATGTATGTAGGATACAATAGTTCTCCGGGTGTGATGAAAGACAGTAAGCGTGATGTATTGACCGGTTCACTTGATTTTCAGTATCGCCTGAAAAAAGTGTTGTTAAAGAATAGCATTACGTTGGATAATTCGGTAGCTAATGAGTCTCCGTGGGGAAGTTTCAGTGAATATACCCGCTTGAATCCTTATTTGCGTCCGTATGGAGAGAACGGGGAGATACAGAAACGGCTTGATAATTTTGAAGGAGTAGGCGGTGAATCGAGTTATCTGAATCCGATGTACAATACGACATTCAACAGTAAAGACCAAAGCAAGAACTTTACAGTACGTGAACTTTTCAAGGTGGAATATAATCCTACTAATGAATTGCGGTTTGAAGGAGCTTTCAATTTATCTAAGAGTGTAGGACATCGTGATATTTTCCGTCCTGCACAACATACGCTTTTTGATAATGTGACCGATCCTACCTTAAGAGGTGATTACCGCAGAAGCCAGAGTGAAGCTGTCAGTTGGGGAATCGATTTGACAGGAAGCTGGAACAAGCAATTGAAAGACCATTATCTGACTGCTAATGCACGCATGAGTGTATTGGAGAATAATTCGGAGACTTATGGAAACTATGTGACCGGTTTCCCGAATGATAATATGGATAACTTGTTGTTTGGTAAGAAATATAACGAGAAAGTGACGGGCGATGAGAGGACAACACGCTCTATCGGTTGGGTGGCTGCCGGAGGTTATTCTTATAAATATAAGTATTCGTTCGACTTTAATATACGCTTGGACGGTTCTTCACAGTTTGGAAAAAATAACCGTTGGGCTCCTTTCTGGTCAACAGGATTGCGCTGGGATTTGAAAAAAGAGAACTTCATGAAAGATGTATCTTTTATTTCCGATTTCATTTTGAGGGGTACATACGGTACGACCGGTTCCCAAGGTTTTGATCCTTATCAGGCACATGGTTATTATACATACTCTAATTTGCTGCTTCCTTATTACTCATCGGATGCAACAGGTTCGGAAATCCTGGCTATGCATAATGAAAGTTTAAAATGGCAGACAACGAAAAGCACTAACCTTGCTTTGGAACTCGGTTTCTTAGACCAGCGTCTTACCGCCCGTGTGGAGTATTACCGGAAAATAACAGATAATATGGTTACTTCGATAAGCCTTGCTCCTTCTCTTGGCTTCGGCAGTTATCCGGAAAATCTGGGTAAGATAGAGAATAAAGGTTGGGAAATCTCTCTTTCGGCTATTCCTTATAAGAATACTGCCAAGCAGGCTTATTGGACAATTACGGTGAATGGCTCTCGCAATACAGACAAACTGTTGGAGATATCGGAAGCAATGAAACATAGGAATGACATGAATGCGTCAAATCTGACTGATACACCATTGCCACGTTATGAAGAAGGCGAATCTCTTTCCCGCATTTGGGTAGTACGCTCATTAGGCATTGATCCGGCTTCCGGAGATGAAATATTATTAAAGCGTAACGGAGAAATGACAAGCGCCGTTAACTGGAGTGCGAATGATGTAGTACCTATCGGTAATACGGAACCTACATGGCAAGGATATATTAATTCTTCCTTTACATATAAAGGTTGGGGAGCAGATGTCAGTTTCAGATACCAGTTTGGCGGTCAGGTATATAATCAGACTTTGCTTGACAAGGTGGAAAATGCCAATCTGAAATATAATGTAGACCGGCGGGTAAGTCAGTTGCGTTGGGCTAAACCGGGTGACAAGGCACAATTCCGTACTCTTACCCCCAGTGGTTGGGAAACGAAAGCTACTTCCCGGTTTATCATGGATGAAAATATATTCCAGGGAAGTTCGTTGTCTGTCTACTATCGCATGGATCGTACTAATACAAAATTTATCAGCCATTGGGGATTGAGCTCCGCCAAAGTGACGTTTAATATGGAAGACTTTTTCTATTGGTCTACAGTGAAACGCGAAAGAGGTCTGTACTATCCGTATTCCCGTCAGTTTACATTTGCTTTGAATGTTGCTTTCTAATTAAAAACATATTTGTATGAAACAGATAATATATATACTATTAGCAACAACCATGCTGGGACTTATGTCTTGCAGCGACTGGTTGGATGTATCTCCGAAGACTTCTATTCCTACCGACAAGCAATTTGAGTCGGAATCCGGATTTAAGGATGCGCTTACGGGTATTTATTTGAAGTTGGGAATCCAGACATTGTATGCCGGAGACTTGACTTATGCTTATTTGGATGAGTTGGCAGGATTATATTCCGATTATCCGGGGTATAATACAAATGCTGTTTTCGACCAAAGTATCGTGTTCGATTATGAGAACATGTTTTTGAGTAAGAAGAATGGGATTTACTCAACGATGTATAATATCATAGCCAATATTAATAACTTCCTGGAGTATGTAGACAAAAATAAAGATGTCCTAGTTACCGAACGCTATTATGAAACTATGAAGGGAGAGGCACTCGGGCTTCGCGCTTTTCTTCATTTTGATTTGTTGCGTATGTTCGGTCCTGTTTATAAGGAACATCCTGCATCCAAAGCTATACCCTACCGTACTACTTTTGATAAAGATGCTACTCCTGTCCTGGCAGCCAATGAAGTGGTTGATGCTATTCTCAAAGATTTGAATGACGCAGAAAAATTACTGAAAGAGAATGATCCTCTTGATTTCTTTACCGACCAGACGGATGAAGATTTTACAAAGAAAAATAGTTTTCTTGTCAATCGTGAATTTCGTATGAATCTATATGCGGTTAAAGCTATGCTGGCCCGTGTATATTGTTACAAAGGGGATGCGGAAAGCAAAGGATTGGCCACGGAGTATGCTAAAGAGGTAATTGCTGCCTCTAAGTATTTTGCATTGTACAAGTCGCAGACTGCTTCCAATTACAATTCCATACGCTATGCAGAGCAAATATTTGGAATAACAGTGAATGAATTCTCCAACTTGCTTATTGGTAACTATATGGATATGGAGAATACCAATACTCAGCAACGTTTCTATCTGGATGGAGATAAATTCAAATTCTTCTATGAAACAGCCGATGCAGGGAATACCGACTGGAGAAAAAATACGGAAATGTTTGAAGTTGTTAATGGGGCAAGTCAAACAGATGTTTTTTGTAGAAAATATAACCAGAAACCGTTGAATGGCGGATATGCTTATTCCGGTGCTAATGCAGTTCCTTTGATACGCTTGCCCGAAATGTATTATATTGTAGCGGAATGTGCATCTTCTGCATCAGAAAGTGCTGATGCATTGAATACCGTACGTTTTGCACGTGGTATCTCTTACAGTGACGAGATTATAACTACCGGATATGATGATCTTGATACTACTTCGGAAGAAGACAAAAATCAGACTAAACGTATCAATGAGATAATGAAAGAATATAGAAAAGAATATTTCGCGGAAGGTCAGCTTTTCTACTTCCTGAAAGCGCATAATTATAGCACCTATCATGGTTGTGGGATTGAAACGATGACTGAAGCCCATTATCAGATGACGTTGCCGGATGATGAGTATATTTTTGGAAACAACTCTAAATGATGAAGCATTATGAAACGTATTATATATTTTGTTTTAGCTATTCTTGTTTGCGGCATCTATGTGGGATGCAGTGAAAACGAGATAGACTTATATGACCAGACACCTCGTATCAATTTCTATAGTAGCACACATGTCCGTACTTTGGTTGATACGGACTATGTGAAGATAGATGACCCTTATGCTGTAGACAGTTTTACGGTAAGAATACAAGGGGATCTTTTGAAAGAGAATCGTGATTTCTGTGTGAAAGTTACCCCGAATAGCGATTATCAGAATTCAGTAGATGTACTATTGGAAAGCAAGTATACATATACTGAACTTGATACGGTTTGCCAGGTATTTTACTATAAGATTAACCGACCGAAAGTAGAGTCCGGTAGAAATGTGTATGGTTGTTACTTGGAATTTGATTTGGATAACCCTCTCCATCAGTTTGACAAAGGATTGGTAGAAAAGAATCAGGAAGTGTTAAATGTCAGGTGGGAACTGAAGCCGGATGAGTGGGAAGATTGGATATTTGGCAGTTATAGTGATAATAAGTATATGTTTATTATGGATGTATGCCAACGTGTGTGGGATGATCTGGAACGTGAGGATGTTGACAAGGTCAAACAAGCTTACAAAGAATACATTGAAGCAGGAAATCCTCCTATTCTAGGCGAAGACGGTGATGAAATTGATTATGAATAAGACTAAAAGAAATGTTATGAGAAAATATATCATCTATATAGCAAGTTTTGTCGGATCGGCTTTATTGCAAACAGGCTGTTACGATGACAAGGGAGATTACGATTATCATGATGTAAATACAATGGAAATTGTAATACCTGAAACAAAAGTGCGTATGCCAAAGGAGGAAACAGTGGAAGTATCAATTACACCCGAAATTTCTCAAACTTTGGAGCTAAATGAGGAAAATCTGGTGTTTCAATGGAAAAAAACGATAGAAGGAAAGAAAGCAGGATCAGATAGACTTAGTGATTATAAAGATTATTCCGTAGGCAAAGAATGTAAAGTAACAGTCGAGCCTTATGAATCCGAAAATATAGGTTTGATGTTGGTCATTACGGATAAAAAGAATGGAACAACCTGGTATCAGATAGGTGAAGTTGCAATTATTCGTCCTTTAAATCCTTGCTGGTTTGTATTGCAGGAAAAAGAAGGAAAGGGAGTATTAGGAGCGATAGAGGGTACTCCGGAAGGATATTATGTTTATCCGGATGTCTTTAAATCAGAACTGAATCAGTCATTTCCGTTAGAAGGAAAACCTTTGGCGGTAAGTGCAAGAAAAAATTATGGAGATTCGTTTTTAAGTAGTATGCTGGGTTTTTTTGGTTTTAAAGTAAGTCCGGCGTTAATGGTGGTAACCGATCGGGACTTGGCCTTGTTGACTCCAAGTACTTTAATAACGAGATATCCGTCGAATAAAATACTTTTTGAACCAGCGGGAAAAGGGGAACCGTTGAATATTGAGTTCTATAAGATGAGTACTCATGGTGAGTTGTTTGTGAATAGTGGAAAAGCATATTGTGCTCCTATGGATGGATTTTGTGTACCATTCTCAGTAAAAAAGGAAAGTGAGTTTCCCGCCATTTCCGCTTATGGTTCGTATGGAGGAGGCTATTTGTTTTTTGATTCTGAAAATCATCGTTTTCTTGCTTCCTCTATTCTGGGTTTTAGCGATTATATGGTACCGAATTCGGCTACTCAAGATATACGTAATTATGGAACTAAATGGACTGATCAGAAACCTGTCAGGACATATTTAATGTCGTCTGATGAATCAAATGTCTTTGATCCAAATAAGATTGATCCGTCTTTAGAAGTGCATGACATTGTTACGGGAGGAAACGGGGGAAATTTTGCTTATGCAATTGCTGCTCCCCATAACGGAAAAGAGCTGACTGTGTTTAAATTCAGTGCGCAAGATGAAGATCCGATTTGTGCTGCCCGGTATACGATTGCTTTACCGTCCGAAGTAAATGTAGAAACAGCAAAATTTGCAGCTTCTTACGCGTATACGGCAAATCTTATATTTATGACATCGGGTAATAAATTATATCGCATTGATCTTGGTCGCGGAAGGGCAATTGAACTTTATACTTATGAAACTGATCCGTCAGCACAGATAGTTGCATTGAAATTTAAAGATTCTGAAAGTGTGAGAGAGGAAGATGACGATGAGGAGACTGGTGAATATAAGGAGAAACTCGGCATGTCTCTCGGATTAGGCATCAATACAGCTGATAAAGGTGTAGTGGTGGAATTGCAACTGACAGTGGCAGGTGATGTATCCCGCGAAGAAAACAGCATTTGTGTTTACGAAGATCCCGAGCAACTCATTGGGAAGATTGTTGATATTAGCTATAATTATGAATAGTATAAATCGCTCTTTATGCTAAAAGGAATTATCAGTGCAGTATTTCTTGCTGTTGCCTGTACTTTTTTGTACGGGCAACAGCCAAGTATTACTACTTTTCTAAAAGAAGGAGCACCAGTGGAAGTTATTCCCGGTATGTTTACTACTTATCGAAGTGATAAGCATATATATTGGGAAATCCCGGATTCATTGATTGGACGTGAATTTGCCGTAACAACTACTATTCTGACTGCTCCCGCCCGTCCGGACCGGGATATGGAAAAGACATTCGGATATTCGGGTGATATGATAGGTCCGGTATTCTTCAGTTTCAGGAAACAGGGTGATGAATTGTGGATGATAGATCCACAACATGAAAGGATCATAGAAGATCCTGAAGGAGTATATGCGAAGATTGCTGCCCAACGAGGGAATAATAGGCTTTATAAGAGATTGCCGGTCAAAGCAAAGACTCAAGGAAGTAGTTTGATAGAAATTGGCGAAGTATTAAAAGATTTTCCTTTGTTTAATCTTGATATTGTATCTTTTGATTTATCAATAGGTACGCGTTTAAGAGAGAAAGATTGCATCAAGGAAATCAAGGGATATGATAATCGCTTGTTGGTTCACGTATCACGGGCTTATCGAAGTTCATCGATAGGAATACCCGGTAGACCGGTTTCGGCTCCTTATGTCGGTGATTGGGATACGGGTGTTTGCATTAAGCTATTATCAAAAAATCCATTGGAAGCAGTTCCTGCAAATAACGGAGCCTACTTCTCTATCGGCAAGGAGTGTTTTCAGGGCGATCAGCCCGCTGTCCGGAAAGCTGTTGTCAAACGGTGGCGTTTGGAGATAAAGCCGGAAGATAAGGAGAAATACATAAAAGGTGAATTGGTGGAGCCAATACAGCCTATTATCTTTTATATAGATCGCAACACGCCGGAAAAGTATATTGGTTGCATTATTGCGGCAGTACGTGACTGGCGTCCTGCTTTCGAGCAAGCCGGATTTAAGAATGCCATTGATGCACGATTGGCTCCCACTGCCGAAGAAGATCCGGATTTTAGTATTTATGACAGTACTTATCCGTTTATTTCATGGAAGATATCAGGACGAAATAATGCTTATGGCCCGTCTCCTTGCGAATCGCGGTCGGGTGAGATTATTGCTTGCCATATCGGTATTTTCAGTAGCGTGTTGAATTTGGAACAGAAATGGTATTTCGCCCAATGTGGAGCCAATGATCCGCAGGCATGGAACATAGAATTGCCGGACTCTTTGCTATTTGAACAGATAAAACAAGTCTTGACACATGAAGTCGGTCATACGTTGGGATTGGAACATAATTTTCTAGGTAGCTCTCATTATTCCATCGATCAATTACGTGATAATGATTTTTTAAGTCAACATAGTATAGGTAGTTCTATTATGGACTATGTACGGTTTAATTATGCTTTGCGTCCTCAAGATAAGGTCGATTTGGAAAACAGACGGATACGTGTCGGCGAATATGATAAGTGGGCTATTGAATGGGGTTACCGCATATTTCCGGGTAAGGATGCTTCTGAAAGAGAAAAGAACAGGAACCGTTGGAATCAGGAAAAACAGAAAGATCCTTCATTGCATTTCTTAGGTGGGATGGATGTACGGGCACAGGCGGAAGACTTAGGTAACGACCATGTTATTGTCAATACACAAGGAATAGAAAATTTGAAATATTTGTGTGAACATCCGGATGTCTGGAATATAACGGATAAAACGTCTTTATATGTATTACAGGGGCGTTATGAAGCCGTATTAAATCATTATAAACAGTGGGTACAGCATGTTTTGTCGCATTTGGGTGGAAAACGTCTTGCTGAAGCCGATAGTAAGAATATTTATATACCGGAAAAGGCTGATTACAATAAGAAAGTGATGAACTTTATACAGACTTATGTATTACAGCCTCCTGTATGGATGTTTAATACAACGTTTACCAATAAATTAGAAATAGATACCAGTCAGGAATTCGATCGTTTTTATGAGGAGCTTATGTCGGAAATAATCCGTTCTCTTCGGAAGGTAGAAAAAGCGGAGGATGCTTGCGAGGGGATGTTATCTGTAAATGAGTTTTTGGAAAGTATGCATGAAGGGTTATTCGTTGAATGGACTGATAATGTTCCTGTAAGTGAAGCGAAGCATAAGGTACAGATACTTTATGTAAATAAACTTTGTGATTTGCTGAATCGGTCGAGAAAGACAACCTCGTCGAAATTATTAGTTTCTGTCAGGCAAGCTTTGAATAGAATTAAGAAAGAGGGGCTTGAATATAGTCATAGGGTATCAGAACCGGTTGCTAGAAAGCGTGCTATGTTTCTTGTAGATAGTATTATATTTTAAGGATGAAAAGCAAAATAAAAAGACTCATGAATAAGAGAAAATATGTGATTTTTATATTGCTGTGTATGACTACATGGCTTCAGGCACAAGATTCCGTCAAGACGTTTGATGAATTCTTTGTCACCGGAATGAAAAAAATAGAGGGAGTATTTCCTGTATATGTAGCGGAGAAGGAGGTTTATCTGGAAATACCCCGTGAATATATCGGGCGGGAGATTGAAGTTCGCGGACAGATAGATAGAGGCTTCGATTTACTGAATCGTCCTGTTACCGGTTTGGGGGTAGTACGCATCATGTCTCCTGATGAAGCTACGATTTGTTTCCAAAAACCGTTTTATACAGAACGTATTCTGGATGAAAAGAGTGTATATCAGCAGTCATTTTCATTGTCGAATATACAACCTGCCGGCGATAGCTATCCGGTAGTGGCTTATTCGAAAGAACAAGGAGCCATTATCAGGATCACAGAATATCTGGTAAACGGCAATGACTGGTTCAGTTATAATCATACTTTTATCCGTTCGTTGGTTCCGGAACTGTCGGAGTTAACAAAAATACATCCTTTTGAAGAAGGGGTGTCCTTTACGGTCAGGCGTTATCACGGGGTTGAGGCGGAAAGATATATGTTTTCCAGCTCTGCCATTATATTACCTGAAGGCAGCATACCTTTGGAGGTTACTTGTGTAGTACGTTTGCTCCCTCAAAAGAAAGATCAGATCCGCCTGGCAGATCACAGGATACCCTATCAGACATTGACTTTTAAAGATTATTCCCAAGATCCTTATTGTATGGTAGAAGATTCATTAATTCTTCGTTGGGATATGTCGAAACCGCTTATTTTTTATGTAGATACGCTTTTTCCGAAGGAATATTTTCAAGCTGTGAAAGAAGGAATATTGGTATGGAATACTGCATTCCGCAAGGCAGGTATCCGGGATGCTTTACAAGTGAAGTATGCAGACAGCAAGATTGTTCCGGCCGAACAACGTGCTTTCGTTTCTTATGATTTGATGATGCCGGGGATAAAGAGCGACTTTACCTGTCATCCTCGTACCGGAGAAATACTGTCATGTCGGGTGAACATCGGACATGGATTTCAAAAAGGAAAATTGGATGACTATTTGTTGAGTTGTGGTGCTTCGGATCCACGTATCATAGCCGACCGTTATTCTAAGGAGGTGGAAAAAGAGTTGTAGCAAAATGAAATAACAGGGGAAATCGGGCATCTGTTAGGTTTACGCGGAAATCTGTCAAAAAGCTCGTGCAGAACGACTGTAAAAGTAGCGGACGATGCTTGCCGGGCTATTTATTTTGGTTATAATCCTCTCAAAGGAAGTAGGAATTGCTATGATGAACGGGAGCAACTCCGTCGATGGATAGATAAAAACCTGCCGGATGGGACTCTTTCTCTTCCGTCATCCGATTATGTAGCAAAAATGTCAAATCTGCAGATTGTACTAAATCAATTGGATAAGATTGTGTATAAAGGAGGAAAAAGGGACAAGGGCAGTTCACTCACTGATATATATAGGAAGGCTATTCGTCTGTATGGAAGTTATCTGATGGGAATAGCTGAAACAGTGGGAAGTTCCCAACCGGCAGACGCACAACATCAAGCAATGCTCGAACTGGATAACTATTTATTTCATCCTGTAGAAAAGATGGAATGTACGTATGTAAAAGAGAATTTACTGGAAGCAAGAAATAACATTCTATATCCGGAATTGGTAAAGATGTTCAAGCACTTACTAAGTATAGAAACCATATCGGCTCTTAGATTGCAAGCATTACATAGTAATCAAAAAGGATATAGTGATGACGATTTCTTCCGGGATTTGTATAAAGGGCTGTTTAATGATTTTGATCCGTCGGCTGCTGTAAGCTATGAACAAATGGATATCCAGTTGATATGTCTGGACGCATGGTTGGATATCATACAGGAAAATGCAAAACATAATAGTACAACGAAGCGTTTAAAGGACGAATTGCATAGTCTGTACAACAGATTGGAGAAGCTTAGCACGATACATTCCCAGGCAGAGGTGCGTGATATGTACACTTTACTTATGGGAAGAATAAAGTGAAAAAATGGTCGTACAGATAGGATAACCTATAAGTTTTGGGTTATCTTTGCTATCATTTATGAATAAATAAGTAGAATAAGATGACTATTATTTTTCCTTCACCCATCTTCGGCCCTATTCATTCCCGCCGTTTGGGCGTTTCTTTGGGAATCAATTTATTGCCGGACGACGGTAAGGTTTGTTCGTTCGACTGCATTTACTGTGAGTGTGGCTTCAATGCCGAACATCGTACGAAGAAGCTTCTTCCTACTCGTGAAGAAGTCCGCATGGCTCTCGAAGAGAAACTGAAAGACATGCAGGCAAACGGTCCCGCTCCCGATGTATTGACCTTTGCCGGAAATGGTGAACCGACTGCGCATCCCCACTTCCCGGAAATCATAGAAGATACACTTGCGCTTCGCGACAAGTATTTCCCAAAAGCGAAAGTAAGTGTATTGAGTAACTCTACATTTATCGACCGTCCTGTCGTATTCGAAGCACTGAACAAGATAGATAATAATATCCTGAAACTGGATACGGTGGATGAAGAATACATTCATCTGTTGGACCGTCCTAACGGAAAATATTCTGTTAAGAAGATCATCGAAAGAATGAAAGAGTTCAAAGGAAACTGCATCGTACAGACGATGTTCCTGAAAGGAGGTTATCAGGGAAAAGACATGGATAATACATCCGACAAGTATGTGCTCCCCTGGATAGAAGCAGTGAAAGAAATCGCTCCCCGTCAAGTAATGATTTATACGATCGACCGGGAGACTCCCGACCACGATTTGCAAAAGGCTACGCATGAAGAGTTAGACCGTATTGTGGCTTTATTGGAAAAGGAAGGTATTCCGGCAACAGCTTCTTATTAAAATATAATTCAAACAGGGATATATTAATACGTAAGAAAATTAATATAAGAGGGCGAACTAATAGAATTCAGAAGTTTTATACTTCCTATTTTATTGCTCGCCCTTTTATTGGCTTCATGAGCTGTTTCAGCCTATTCTGACAAGGGTATATTCTCACTGCTATGAGAAAAAGTTCTCATTGCAGTGAGAGTTTTTTCTCATTGTAATGAGTATTTTTTCTCATCGCAGTGGGAATGCTTGAGAATGTGTACTTCCCTGATAATGTTTCCTTTCTTCACATAATCTTTCGGCAATATCCCGAACTGCTTCTGAAAGCAACGGGCAAAGTACGAAGGATTATTGAATCCTACAATGAAACAAACCTCATTGATCCGGTATTTACGCCAAGTGTTATCTGCAAAACGTTCTTTATAAAGAACACTCTTTTCAGATTAAAGGACTTGTTTACCTAACTATGTTTCGGTAAAATGATTATTTACAGGAAACATAATTAGGTAAACAAAATAAAGTTCTTATATTTGCATGAATTGAAGGTTATTAAAAAACTGATTTTGGTATGGAAAAGACCCTGATACGCCAGAATGCCCAATGGAATGGCAAAATGTTTGATCACTTGTGTCCGAGAGACATCATGGACAATCTTTTGAAAAAGAAAACGATGCGTCATGTTCAGATACTGACCGGTGTACGTCGTTGTGGCAAATCTACTGTCTTCAAACTATTAATTAATGACCTGTTGCAATCAGGAGTGAGCGGTAAGTCGATTCTTGTACTTAATTTGGATGATCCGCAGTTCATTCCATTTTGGGATGATTCCTCCAAATTATTCGGCGTGATTGAAAAAGTAGAACGTCTGACGGGAGAGAAAGTGAAATACCTGTTTTTGGATGAAGTACAACATTTATGTGATTGGGAGATATTCATAAAGAGTGCTTATGACACTGAGATATTTGAGAAGATATATATTACGGGGTCTAACTCGCAATTGTTACAGAACCGTTTTTCCGCCTTGTTGTCCGGTCGTTATTTCGAGAATGAAGTGCGTCCGTTTTCTGTTCGGGAAGTTTTTCGTTCGCAAGGAATAACGACTTTGCTTGATTGTTATACCCAAACACCGAAAGTTCTGCGTATCATGGACAATGTCCTTTCTACAGGTTGTTTTCCTGAAATCGTATTGGGTGATGCTGATGAGGACATCAAACAGGAATTATTGAAAAGCTATTTCGAATCCATTGTGCAGAAGGATTGCATCGTTTATAGTGGCATACGTGACACCCATTTGTTCTTTCGTCTGGTCAGTTACTTGATGCAGAATATGGGGAGCCGTTTTTCTATACCGGCTGTGGGTAAGGCACTGAAAAGCAATGAAAATACAGTTGCGTCCTATCTCAACTTTTTGTGTGACAGTTATATTTGCGTCGATGTACGTAACTTTTCTTATTCTTTGAAAGAGACTTCCCGTTCCCAGCATAAGTGTTATTTCATTGACAATGGCTTGGTTTCAGCCAATGTCTTTCGTTATTCTCCGCAAAGTGGTAGTGCCTTGGAGAATCTTGTTTATAATGAGCTGAGAAATAAAGGGTATATGAATATTTCATTCGACAATAGTAAGACGGAATGTGATTTTTTGGCGTATAAAAACGGGAAAGCTTATGGCTTTCAGGTTTGCTATGAACTGAATGACATGAACCTGAAACGTGAACTGTACGGATTCGAACTGGAAAATGTGATGCTCGAAAAGAAGATACTGCTTACTTACAACCAGAAGGAAACTTATGGGGATATTGAAGTTGTTCCCTTTTGGGAATGGGTTATGTCACCACCTTTCACATAATCTTTCGGCAATATCCCGAACTGCTTCTGAAAGCAACGGGCAAAGTACGAAGGATTATTGAATCCTACAATGAAACAAACCTCATTGATCCGGTATTCTCCTTCACGCAGCAGTTCTCCGGCTGTTTTGAGCCGTATCAACCGGATATAATCATTGGGTGGCATTCCGGTCAGCCCTTTCAATTTGCGCTGTAAGTTGGAACGGCTGATAGCCATCTCCTCTGCCATCTTATCGATGGTAAATTCTTCATTGGTGAAATTGCGGGTAATGATTTCATTGATTGTGTTCAGCCATTTCACGTCTGTTTTGTTCATTAATGTCTGGTCGTATGACATATTCGGAACAGTTGTAAAGTGGTTGAACAGCATGCGCCGGTTTTCCAGCAGATTATTGATGGTGGCTTTCATGTGACTTAGCGAGAAAGGCTTTTCTATATAAGCGTCCGCGCCATAGTCAAGACCCGCAATTTTTGAATCGATGCTGTCGAGTGCCGAAAGCAGGATAAACGGAATATGGCAAAGCATATTGTCGGAACGGATGGACTTTAATAATTCGAATCCGTCCATGTGAGGCATGACGATGTCGCTGATAATAAGATCTACTGTCGTTGTCTCCAGACATTCTAAGGCTTCCTTGCCATTGGCGGCTGTATGGATGGTATAGGTATTTCCCAGATTCTTAGCCAGAAACTCCAGCATATCCGTCGTGTCTTCCACTACCAGAAGAGAGTAACCGGCGGGTTCGCCTTCTTCCTCCAAAGCGGGAACCTTGTCGGGCATGGAAGTAATGGAGGGGCTGACAGAGATGCTTTTCTCCAAATACGGAATTTCCACACAGACTTCGCATCCTTCCGTATAGCCGGGATTGATATAAACCTTTCCCTTATGCTTCTCCACCAACAATTTGACGAGGCTCAATCCGATGCCTACTCCCGATCCGTTATTTCCTGTATTTCCCACCTGATAAAACGGTTCGAAAACTTTGCTGCATTCCTCTTGCGGAATACCCGGACCGTCGTCACGCACACACAGGGAGAGCGTGCGCCCTTCAGCAGACAGATGTTCGTCCATAATTACCATAATGCGGGTACGGGCATATTTCATGGCATTTGTCAACAGGTTGCTGACAATTTTAGTCAGCGCCTCTTGGTCTACATTATATTGCAGGTGCTCTTTCGGCAGAGAGACGCTGAAAGATATTCCGGTCAGGGAGATGGCACGGAAACGGTCGATGATGTCCTCTATCATCCGGTTGATATCCACTTCATTGAATGAAAGCGTATAACCTTCCTTGTCCACTTTGCGGAAGTCGAGCAATTGTTTGATAAGCTCCATCAGCCGGTTGGTATTCTTTTGTATCACAGACAGGTTGCTTTCCACTTCACTGTTCCATTCATGTGTTTCCAAAATCGCTTCCAGCGGAGCTTTGATAAGACTAACCGGAGTCTTGATTTCATGTGCCACTTGGGTGAAGAATGTAATTTTCGACTGGAACAATTCCTGATTCTTGATTTGTTCCATCTCTTTCATCTTTCTTGCTTTCACAGCCTGCTGTTTACGCAAATAAAGCTGTATCAGGAAATATGCGAGGCCACACGCTATTAGTAAATAGAAAATCTTGGCATAAATGGTCTTCCAGGGTGGAGGAAGAATTTCAATATGCAGGCAACAGTCGTCATTGCTCCAATATTCATCGTTGTTACTGGCTTTCACACGGAAAGTATATTCGCCCGGAAGCAGGTTGAGAAAAGATACATTATGTTTGTCCGTGTATATCCATTCTTTGTGAATACCGTCCAGTTTGTAGGCATATAAATTCTTGCTGGGAGCCACATAACTAAGACTTTCGAATGCGATGTCGAACGATACCACCTGATAAGGAATCGTTACTTGTCCGCTAAGAGCAGGTATACGCTTGCTAAGGCTTACTTTGTCGTCGGGGCTGTGCATATATACCGCCGAGATAGACGCCGTAGGTCTTACCTTATTAATAGATAACTTGAACGGATAGAAACTATTAAACCCGTTCACCCCACCGAAATAGAATTTCCCGTCACTGGCTTGCAGGGAAGAGCGGAAATTGAATTGGTTGCTTTGCAATCCATCCTCGATGGTATAGAGTTGTGCCCGTTTGTTCTGCGGCTCATACCGGATCAGTCCCCTATTGGAAGAAAGCCAATAGTTACCCGATTGGTCGTCCAGTATGCCATAGATGATATTGTTTGGCAGATTCTCTTTGGTAGAGAAGTTTTCAAAACGGTCCTCCTGATAGTGATAACGGCAGATACCACCGCCTTCGGTACAGAACCATAGATGCTGTTTATGATCAATATACACACGGATTACCCAGTTGCTGCAAGGAGAATCAGGATTTGCCGGGTCGTTGCGATAGTTGTGCAATTTACCGGTTTGGCGGTTGTAACGCCAAATGCCGTCCCTTTTGCTTGCCAGCCACATGTCCCCATGTTGGTCTTCAACCATATCGTAGATAAAGATATGGCTTAAAGGCTCCAATGTCCGGAAAGAATCACTTTCCGGGTCATACTGACAGAATCCGGAAAGCGTACCCAAATAAATGCTGCCATCCTTCGTTTGATAGATGGAGTAGATATGATCGTTAGGAATAGAGTGTGGGTTTGCGCGGTTATGACGGTAGTTTTTCGTTTTTCCCGTTTGAATATCCAGGATATATAATCCCCGGGAAAAACTGCCAATCCACAATTTTCCTTCATTGTAGAGCAGTGCATGGATATTGTGATAACCGATATTAGGGTTACTGCTTCTCAACAGATGGTTTTTAAACTTCTTCGTCCGGGGATCAAAGAGATTCAGCCCCCGTCTTCGGTAACAATCCAAATGTTACCGTCGGGATCTTCGCAGAATTGGCTGATAACATTTCCCGAAAGAGAATTTTCCGTACCATTGGGATAATACCACTCGATATCCTTATGCTTGGGAGACAGGTAACTCACTCCACTGAAATAAGTCCCGATCCAGATTCCCCCCTCCCTGTCCTGATAACAGGCATAGATACTTTCTTTATTTTGTTCGTCGTCGGTAGGCAGACATTCTCCTGTTGTGGTGTTGAATGTATAAAGTCCGTCGTCGGAACCGAGATAGAAAGAGTTGGCCGTCCGTTGAAACAAGGTGCGGATGCGCGGAATGGTAAGCGTGTCCCCTTCTCCGAAGTAATAGCGGAATTGCCCCGTTTCCTTATTGAAACGTGCCAGTCCTCCGTATCATGTACCCGCCCATAATACTCCCTGCGAACTTTCCATCAAAGAGATAATCTCGTTGCAGGCAGGACGTCCGAAAGAAGTGTCCTCGGATATATACCCTGTGAAGTTGTCCGTGCGTTGGTTGTATTTCGCCAGCCCATTCCGGGTACCTATCCAGATAGTCCCGAACGAGTCGTTGTAAATCACCCATACGTGATTGTCCGGCAATGAATGGGGATCGGAAAGAGAATGTAGATAGTGCCTCAACGTACCTTTTTTCTCGTTGTAGACAAACAGTCCGTTGGTTGTTCCGATCCATAACTGCCCGTCATTGTCGTATGCCATTCCGAAGACACTGTTGACTGTCACTCCGTCTTCCGTCTGTGTATCGAATACGGAGAATTTCTCCTCCCGCGAATCGAATAAATACAGTTTTTCCGTACTGGCCACCCAAATCTGATTGTTATCCTGATGGCGGCAGATCGTTACTATATTCATATAACTGTTTCCACTGTTTTCTGACGAATGTCCGTAGTTGGTAAATTCGATACCGTTGAAACGATTCAACCCATCCTGTGTTGCAAACCACATATATCCGATGCTATCTTGGAGGATGCTCCGGACGCAATTGCCCGATAACCCTGATCTAACGTCATATTTCTTGTAGATATTGGCGAAGACCAGAGAAACCGATGCCAGCAGTATACATATAGATAAGATGGATCGTTTCATAATTTCCTTTCTTTAGTTATCAGGTTCGGTTTAATCCTGTTCAGTTCTGTTTTTCAGTTTAATTTAATCCCGTTCAGTTTAGCCCCGTTCATTCCGGTTTAATTCCGTTTAGTTTTCCTAGGCAGTTATCTGCTCCACAAGCTATGATAGCCTGTTTTATTGGCGATATATCTTCTGTTTGCAGGAACTATATACCCTGCATGTTGGATCTATATACCCAACACGCAGGACATATATTGCCAACAGATTGGATCTATATCTCCTGTAACCCGGGTAACTATCCCCTCTATAGAGCTCTTTATTTCACGTCATCCCACGTATCCGTGCGGAACGGGAAAGCACTCAATCCGAAAGTATTCCGCAGCGTGATATTTCCCA
>OLIS01001411.1_pt1 | contig 17507 bp, 7 predicted proteins | sample 1601351 | NCBI WGS metagenome assembly OLIS01 (sample SAMEA2452122, study PRJEB22498) | human gut metagenome | biome: human feces; feature: human gut; material: feces | place: Australia | collected 2012
TCCTCTTCGTATTGCTCTACTTCCCTTGCATCGCCACGATAGCAGCCATCAAGGGCGAGACGGGCAGTTGGAAATGGGCAGGCTTCGCCGCCGGCTATACCACACTCCTGGCATGGGTAGTATCAGCCCTGGTCTTCCAGATAGGAAGCTTGTTTATATAACATAACAACATGAAATCAGAAAAAGGGTGTGACTAGTTGATTAGTCACACCCTTTTTGTTTGTTGCGCATAAGAATGAAGGCCGTTCTTACCTGCCGGAAAAAGCAGGAGAAGCAGGAAAGTTCTTGGTAAGCCATAAGAAAAAAGTAAATGCCCTAATAGAAATCTATGTTCAGCACTGCTGAACTTAAGTTCAAAAGCTTTGAACATAGAATTCCATTAAGGGAAGAAACAATTATCAGCAGTATGCACTCTGGGGAATCAGAACACATAAGCTTTATCTATTCTGACAAAGCAATCATCCGTACCAAACTGGCGTTTCGATTTATCCGACCAATTGGTACGCTCGCCTGTTACCTTCACTGTCAAAACGTATTTTCCTAATGGCATCTTCGGTGTAATCACCCGAATACCCTCCTGCGGAACCTTGCTATAGCAATCTAGTAACGAAGAATAAACCTTCTTGCCTTTTCTGTCAGTAATCTCTACAAAGGCATAACCTCCATGCGAATCCGTTTTACCCGTCAAGGCAATCTGCGTTCCCTTGAAAGACAGTTTCACCATCTTTCCTGGTTGATTGGAATTCAAGCGAAGCGACTTCTCTGCTATCGCCTTCTGCAAGATATCCTCCTGCTGAACAGTTTCCGGATTCCACGACTGCCAATACTCAGGGATACTCAACCGCTCGCCCTCCACCTTCATCGGCATCCAGACATAGGTGGCACAAGAAGCCTGATGAGGATAAGACCATCTGTCGCCCATATACATCGGTGTGCCATCAGGAAGCATCAGCACAAAAGTGCTCTGCGAATTCCAGGTCAGGGAACCTTCCGGACAGAACACCCCCTGCTTTTTCCAAGGGCCTGCGATATTCGTAGCCGTAAAATAGTAATTGTCGTTACGCTCCCAACTGGTAAGATTGGAAGTAAGCAGATAATACATGCCATTCTTCCTGAACATGGCAGGCGATTCACCCATTCCACCAACATAGGCTATCATCGTATCCACGCTGAGATAATCATCACTCAGCCTATAGATAGGTCCATGATGAATAAGCAGATAGCCCTTGCCATCTTCATCCTGAAAAACTCCCATATCCCAACGCTTGATAGGTTGCCCCTTGTATTGGAGCGTACCTCTCAACTGATAATCACCATTGATGGTCTTGCAGGTAGCCACGCCAATATGCGGGTCATTATACTTCAAATCATCCGCATGCATCAGCATCACATACTCGCCCGTCTTAGGGCACTTCATTACTTTGACTCGCTCACCAACCCGATCAGGACCGAGGATGCCGTCCTTCTGTACCGGAAGGACAACACGCTCGAATTTCCAATTCACTAGGTCGTCAGAAGAATAGCATCCAAAGCCAGGGAAGGCATTGGAAGTATCACTCTTATATTCTCCAAAGAGCCAATACTTTCCGCCATCCCTGATGATGCCGGCACCATGGGCATTCACCGGGTTCTGATTCTGATCATACCAAGGGATGCCATTGTTAACAGCTTGCTGGGCATAAGTCCAACAAGCTATCAAAGAATACAAATATATTAAAAACAATCTTTTCATCCCATAACATTAAAAGATTTGAAACTCATCTATATATCCAGCACATAAAGGATAAACTACTCTATTGATTCGTTGGAAATTACCTCGTGACTCCAGCTTCAGTTCATTAGCTGTTCCCGCTGCCAAATTCACCTTGACTGTTGCATATTGATATTTGTCCCAACCACCAGTCTTTTTCAACTTCACCGTGCTCAACTTGCCATTAACGAAAAGCAAGGCATTCACATCCTGACAACTGCCATTTGAATATCTGATGCGAAGAGTCTTCTCGCCACCATTCTTTCCGTTTACGCTTTTCCAGCAAACATTAGCCCCTTCCAAAGCAGGCAAACGAACAAAGCCATTACCTCCAAAGCCAATGCCGTCAATGGAGTAAGCATGTTCTGCTCCACTACTCAATACTGCATTCTCAGCCTGATAAATTACAGAAGGCTCATTTTCATCGATAGCCTCGCAACGAACCAATAATGTTTCACCTGCCCCAACCCTCAAGGCCTTTTGGTCTGACTTAGGTGCCGTATCAAAAGCCTCAACCGTGGCAAAGTCAACATTCTCCGTAGTCTTCCACACATTGTCTCTGAAATATCCCTTGCTCACACTATTCACTTTCATATCCTTAGGCAACAGGAAGATACCTCCCTTGGTAGTCATCAGAACGATTTCAGAATTGCTTCGCTTGATACTCACACCCTGAGAAGTAGGATAACCAGGCTTGAAGGTAATACCCAGATTGCTCACCGATGCAGCAGCATTGCATCCCTCCCAGTTATGAACAAACAAATCATATCCCTGGCTCTTGGTAGCGATGTCATAAGTATCACTTCCCAATATTTTGTTTACCATGCGAATGTCACCAATATGGTCAACCAAAGGCTTCACCTTGTTTCCTTCACGCCCATAGAGACCTTCAATGCTGTAATAATCGAAGGCGGCATTACCCGACAAGGCTGCCAAATGCATTTGAGCAGAATAGGCGATATCGCTATTGGTTTCCATTATCATACGGAAATTCTTGCCCACATAGGGAAGATTGTCTCGCATACTGGCAACGAAAGCCTGGTCTGAAGGTAGATGATGACGATAAGTGTCGATACCCACAAAATCGAGATAAACATCACCTTGCGCCTTTCTCATCTCTTCATTACCCATGATACGGGAGGTGATATTCCAGAATACGCAGTTGGCTCGTGTCCAAACCACATAATTGGAAGTCTTGACGGCCGATGCCACCCTGTTGAGATAAGAAAGCACCTCAGCATTTGAAAACAACCCCTTCATACCAATCGCCTCATTGTTGATTTGCACACCTATCAATGTATGCTTGTTGCCATGGGCAGCATCCCATTTTGCAATATGTGCCATTACCTGACTCAAGACTTCCGTCTCACGTTTGCAGAGGTTGTCATCCGTCATATCCATGCTATAATTAGACATATCTCTACGGATGCGATACTCGCTGGTGGTAGCTGGCGACCCCGGCTTTGGTGAATAAAGCACATAGTCGGGAGTGCGAAGATGATTAGGCAATTCCTTAGAACGACTAAGCCACTGCACATGTCCGCCGCTGTTGGCACCAAACCAAAGCATCTCCAACTTCAGGTTGTTTTTCTGAGCTAAAGACAGATAATAGTCCAGTATTGACCAATCAAACTTGTTTTTCTGGGGCTCCACCTCGTACCAATGCACAGGGATACATACTGTATTGAAGCCATCAGAAGCCACCTGTTTCATCAAAGCATCGATGGTCTTACCGTTCCAGCCTAAAGAATATCTCAGCAAGTCGAGTCTTACCTGAACATCTATTGGATAAAAAGGTTTGCCATCCACCTGCAAGAAATACTTTTGGCTACCAGTAAGATCCGTATTCACCTGTGATATCACAGAACGAGAACCTGATGACTTTGCCAAACATGGCTTGTTGAATATTAACAGCAATGTCAATACAGAAAAAATAATAAGTCTCATACTATCTTTTTTTATAAGATTGTCCACATTATTTTATCAATGTGGACAATCAGATTAATACTTCATTATTTCAGGGCTGCCTCATCTGCCACAGTAGGCCAATAAGGGTTCTGATAGATAGGAGATGTTTCTATTGAATGACCATCCGTAGATGTGATCAAGAACTGATCTATGCGGATAGGACTCAAGTAATGAGCCATTTTCCAGATGAGTCCATCGTATCCCAACTGATTAGGGGTTTTACGATATGGCATCAGGTATTCACTGTCTGAAGGAGAAGATACATTCGCCTTGGCATCACCGTAAACCAGAGTGGTCTTACCATTAGCAGCATTATACCAACGCTCCATAGGAGTATTCCACAAGTGGATTCCTTCCGGCTTGTATGGATGCTGCTGTAATTGATCCATCGCTCTCCATCTGCAAAGGTCGTCCCACCTTAAGCCTTCTGAAAGGAATTCACAACGGCGCTCGCGGCGGATGTTATAGAGAATCTTATCAGAAAGAACCTTGCCAGCAGAATAGGCTCCCCAATCATTCTCTGCCTCCTTGCTCATATCGGTAGCATCAATCGTTTTCTCAAGATTATCACTTACCAATGCACGGCGACGCAATATCTTCCAATACTCTGTTGCAGAAGCATCCAAAGTATGATTACGCTCATAGCTAGCCTCCATATAGTTGAGCAAAGCCTCAGCAGAACGATAAATGGCTAATCCTAGGAAGCATTTGTTCTGTACCAGATACTTGGAATCCCATGCTCCACCCTTGCGCAAGGCGTAACCTGTGGTATAAGCATACTGCGAACCACCCTCAGTAATCTTCGGATAAGGCTCATCAAACCAGATATTGGTCAAGCCCTTGACACTCTCGACAAGAACATTTTTCTGACCAGGCTCCTTCAGGAAAAGACTCAAACGGCTGTCACGATTCTTACGAACATCAGCGATTGTCTTATCACCCATGTAATAGCCATCACCATCAGCATAAGTACCATGAGTATAGACAGGTGTACCATCAGCCATCAGGAAATTCTGCACATAACCTCTCGTTACTCCCACACCCCAGTTGCCTTCATCAGCAGCTAAAGCAACATCGTGGTTACTACCCAGTCCCTGAACATACTGACGCCATAACAAGACCTCTTTCACCTTCGAAAGATCTTCCTGCGAAAACATTGCAAAATATGGATTTTCAGGAGTTTCCATATTTTGCTTGAGAACACCAGAATTGACTGTCAAACTGCCTTTATACTTTTCTGCCACTTCTTTAGAGGCTGCCATCGACTGCTCTAAGAACCAGTTGATTTCACTATCAATGCTGCCCGAAGGATATTGGTAATCAGCATTATACTCTTTAGTTTTACCTGGCCATCCCTCACCATTTGGAACAAAGGCAGTACCTTTGAAATATTTAAGCCATATACCTTCATACAAAGCTACTCTCGACTTAATGAGCAAAGCCGCATCTTTGTTGATACGAGTGGTCTGCATATCAGTACCACTCATCAAATCTATAGCCTTGTTTAGATCTGAAAGAATAAAACGAGCCACCTCATTACGCGGTGAGCGCTTGGCAGCCTCTGTCAATATCTCCATATTGTCAGAAAGAGGTTCTGTGATAATAGGGTAATCCCCAAATTCCTTATAACGCTTATAATATTCCAAAGCACGCAGGAAATACATCTCACCTATAAAATGACGAATGCTCTGCAAATTACCGGAGATAGTATTCTTACTTCCAGACAAATCGTCACCAAACTTTGGCAAGACATTGGCAAAGAAGAAATTCAGATGATAAATATTGGTAAAAGACCAGCTTCCACCATTATTAGGCACTTTCCATTCCCCTTCACAAAACTTACTCGAGACGTTTTGAGCTATCTGGTTATCCGTTCCCTGATCTTGCGCATAGAAGCCGTAAGAGTTTCCGGAATTTCCAGGCAAAATGCTTGTATAGAGATTATCTACATACGACTGAAGCTGTGACGCATCAGTGAAATAGGAATCAGAAGACAATTTTGAAGTTGGCTCCCTATCCAAAAAGTCATCACAAGAGACTAATGTGCCCCCCAACAACAAGGTAGCCAAACCTATGATTATATATTGCTTTTTCATATCTAATATTTTATAATGTAACACTTAAGCCAAACGACCACGTAGAAGAGAGCGGATAAGCATTTCCACCCCATCCTCCCGTACAGGTCTCTGGATCGAAAATTGAATTCAAGGAAGTTAACGTTAGAAGGTTTTCACCAGAAACGTAGAAACGACAAGATGTCAAACCTATCTTCTGCATAAGCGCCTTCGGTATGGTATAACCTATCTGAAGGTTCTTCAAACGCATATAACCAGCATTCTGCATATAGCGGCTCTGAGTATGCTGATTCTTATAACCATACGTATTTCCCTTAGAATTCGCTGAAGTAATAGGACGTGGATAGTAAGAATCTAAATTTACAGGCAACTCATGTCCCTCAATACCCAGAGGTTGGTCGCGGAAGTAATCATTGTGCTGTTTCAAACCGATAGTGTACCACTTGGAATATCCTCCACGAACACCCCAGAAATAGGAAGAGGAACCTGGCCAGAAATCATGCTGTATAACGCCCTGGAAGAAACAACGCAAATCAAATCCCTTATATGCAGCAGTAAGGTCGATACCATAGAAATAATGTGGCTTACTATCACCCAAAATCTTCAGGTCGCCATGATCTTCCCAAGTCTGAGCACCCTTGCTCACCTTTCCATCACCATTCAGATCCTTGTACATGATGTCGCCAGCTGCCCATTGGGATCCGACGGCATCCTGTCCGCCATTCGGCAATGAAGCCAAATGAGCATCCATCTCTTCCTGGCTCTTGGCAATACCGATGGTTTCAAGTCCCCAAATCAATCCCACTTTCTTGCCTTCCATATAGGAACTCAACGAACCTGTTTTATTGCCTGGATATCTATCAATATAGGTAGTCTGATCTGATAAGCTCAAGTTAACCCCATAGCTCAATCCACAGTTCAAATGGTCTTTCCAGGACAGAGTAACTTCCCATCCTCGTGTCTGAAGGTCGCAGTTGTTGGAATTTGGCACAGATATACCCAATGTGTTTGGCATCTGATTGGCAGGACCCACCATATTCTTGGTATAACGTCTAAAGTAATCAAAGGATCCAGACAGACGGTTATTGAAGAGTACCCAATCCAATCCGACGTTCCAAGTACGTACCGTTTCCCAGGTCAAACTTTCACTAATCAAACCAGATACATACGAAGTATTTGGGCGACCTCCATTCTGAATCCATCCACCATTGGCAGCTCCCAACGTCATTGTTCTGTATGTTGGATAATAAGATGAAGTATTCTGATTACCCAATTCTCCATAAGAGAAACGCAGTTTCAACTGATCGACAACATCAGTAACCTGTTTAAAGAATTTTTCCTCAGCAATGTTCCATCCCATGGAAAATGAAGGAGAACACTGCCAACGACTTCCACGACGGAAGCGCGAAGTTCCATCATAACGCATATTCACCTCTAACAGGTAACGATTCTGATAGTCATAATTCAATCTGCCAAAGAAACCAGTAGTAGCCCATTCACTACTGTTACCAGTAACCCCAGTAGTCTTCTCTTCGCCCTTGGCATTCATACCTGAAGTCAAGTCAAATTCACGATATTTTTCATCTTCAGAGAAAAGACCATATTTGGTTACATCAAAATAATGGTACTTTCTCTCTTCTGCCTGAAAACCGCCCATAATCTTGAAATTATGAACATTATTGAATGTATGGGCAAAAGAAGAGTAAATGTTCAAGTTCAGATAATTATCCTTGCTACTACTTTCCTTTAAGGAAGAATCGATGTTCGTGACGATTTTTTCTCCCTTTGGATTGTAATTGTAAGCAGGTAAACTTGCAGCCTTGGCATTACCAATCGTTGAACTGTAATTGAACTCTACATTGGTAATCCAATTTTTAATGGGTTCTATCACCAGAGCAGCCTGATGATAATAACGATCAACCTGAGAATTGCGCTTGCCTCCTTCTACCAAACCACGAGGTCCATCATGATTTATATGTCCATTCTGGTCATAAATTGGCATATTTGGCCAGTTACCACGACCTAATCCATCAAAATAACCATCCACAAGCTGAGTTGGTTGCCAAGAATCTGTTCTGGTAAAACGAGTAGAATACTTTACTGTCAACCAATCAGTTATCTTGCCCGAGATTTTGCCTGTAGTATTATATCTATGCAAGCCATCGCTACCAAAATTCAATAATCCATTTTGGTCAAGATAGTTGAATGATGCATAATAAAACATCTTCTCGCTACCACCAGTCACGCTGACATTATGCTCCTGAGAGAACACATGATCCTTATACATAGCATCCCAAATATCGGTATTGGCATAGCCTTTGGTCCATCTATCTTCCCACTTATTTTCATTGGCAGCATCCAATCCCACTTCTCCATTGGTATATTTTCCTTGCTGAAAATCAATCATTTTACGCATTGTCTCCTCTGAATACGAACCCTTAATACCACGATTGGCATCCGCATAGTTCATCATGACTGCAAAAGAATAAGAGTCCATAGATTCAGGCACATTTATAGGACTGGAAATACGAAAATTATTATTATAATTCACCGACACTTTTCCATCCTTGCCGCTCTTGGTAGTTATAAGAATAACACCAAAAGGAGCACGGGAACCATAAATGGAAGAAGCTGCAGCATCTTTCAACACAGAAATACTCTCAATATCCTGAGGGTTTACTGTATTGATGTCGCCCACCATTCCATCAATCAAGATAAGTGGAGAGCTCGTTGAACCGGAACCTATCGTTCCCATTCCACGAACTGAAATTCCCATTGTTTTATTTAATTGTCCACTATTGGTAGAAATATTCAAACCTGGAACAAGACCCTGCAAAGCCTGAGTTGCAGATGTCACAGGACGCGCCTCCAATTCCTTGGAGGTGGCAATGCCTACAGAACCCGTCAGATTGACTTTCTTCTGTGTACCAAAACCAACCACTACTACCTCACCAAGATTCTTGGAGTCTTCCTGCAACAGAATCTTTAAAGACGTTTTACCAATCTTAACCATCTGAGTTTTGTAACCCACATAAGATACTTCTAAAGATGTACCTAAAGGAGCCGACAAGGAGAAGTTGCCATCTAAGTCTGTTATAACACCATTTGAGGTGCCAGCTACCTTAATGGTTGCACCAATAACCGGCTCCCCATTATCATCTACAACATTACCCGTAATTTTCTGGTTCTGTTGCACCACACCCTGTTCACTTACGCTCTTACTATATAAATAAGTAGGCGAAGCAACGGCGAAACCCATACACAGCAATAAGGCTGCAATACTTGAATCGTTTAGTTTCATACGTTTATTTTTTTAAGTTACTATTGTTTTTAATTTCTGCTGCAAAAGTAAATAGATAAATGTAAAGTCCTAACCTATTATCAGTCATTCAACATCGAAAAACGTTCAAGTAACTTTCAGGCAACGAATATCAGTCAATCTACTCCGATTATCATTCAAAGTTCTCTTCAACTATTTTATATATCACTTATTTTCAGTAACTTTGCTGGAAAATTAAACATCTTATTTACTTTAAACGGAAAACGATCATGAAGAAATTTTCTATCTTATGTCTGGACGGAATAGATATTTTTTGCCAAAATTCGTTGGTTGTTTCCAAGATTATGATTAAATTTGTGGCATCATTTTAAAACTAGAAAGATGAAGAAACTGCTATTGCTCTTATGTATGGTCATGGAGATAATCTATCTGCATGCTAATACAAACATATTCAAGAATATCGGACTCCAGCAAGGACTCTCCAACGGATTTGTCAATGATATGGTCATAGACAATCAGGGATTCCTGTGGGCTGCCACCGAATCGGGAATCAACCGGATTGCTGGCAATAAATGTACTGTTTTCAAAACAAACAACTCCAAAATCTCTTCGGATGTTTATATCAACTTGTATTATGACAAGGGAACAAATTGCGTATGGATGCTCTCCAAGGAAGGAAAGATTGATATATTCAATTGTAAAACCCAACAGTTTGAACAGTTCTCATCCAGGAAAGGAATGATAAACAATAGTGTAGCTGCCATCAACGGAAGCTGCACGGGAGGCATCTGGATAGCCTATTATAATGGATATATCCAACACTACAATCCGAAGAATCAAGGATTTACCACCATCAGCAACAAGCGTTTTCCTAAAAACAAAAGCGGAGTTCGCTATATTGCTGATGATGGTAAAGACCATCTCTATATAGGGCTTAGAATGGAAGGCTTGTACATCTACAATCTAAGAACCCAAAAGAGTAAATATTTTACCCACAACCCTAAAGATGCCCAAAGTCTGCCTGGCAATAATGTACGTACCATCTGCATCGATCATCTGCAAAACGTGTGGATTGGCACGAATCAAGGATTAGCCCGATTCGACAGTTCTACAGGAAAATTCAGAGTCTTCAAGCATCAGACCAACAATCCGCATTCTCTTGCAGGAGATAACATCCATCAAATCATAGAGATGAAAGATCATACGCTTTGGATTGCATCAGATCTAGGTGGTATCAGTGTGCTCGATCTCAACAGGTTCAGACGTACAGACATAGAAGAATTATTTTTCAGACAGATAGTAAAAGACAATAGCGGTCTCTCATCCAATAGTACAAGAAGAATCATTGAAGATACTTTTGGCAACATCTGGATTGGCAACTTCAACACGGGCGTAGATTTCATTCCCAACCACGAGGCAGAATTTCATACCCTATCATACTTAGGACTCCCTATATCCAATATCAATGGAATTTACTATGACAAGGCACAGAACTGTCTTTGGCTTGGACAAGATAACAGCATCTGCCAATATAGAGATGGAAAGATTGTACAGGAACTCCACTTCACTCCTTATCTCTCCAACTCTTCTGCCTCGGTATTTTATCTTGAAAAAGATCATCTAGGCAATCTGTGGTTTGGAACCAACGATAATGGTATCTTGAAATACAATCCTTCCACACATCAGTTTGATCATCTTGCCCTCTTACAGAATCTGGATGTTCATGCACTTCACGAAGACAAACAGGGAAAGATGTGGATTGGAAGTGAAAAAGGAATCTATTCTGTTGAAAATGGGCTAGAAAAGGAAGAAAGAGAAATCAACAGAATGATAGGAGAAAAAAGCAATGCCATTATCTATACCATCGCAGAAGACAACTACGGACAACTATGGATTGGAACCTTTTCTTCAGGTGTTTTCGTTTTAAACAAAAACAGAAAACTCATCGTTCATCTCAATGACCATAATCATCTGAGAAGCAATACCATCAACCATATCGTCAAAGATGAAGATGGAGGTATATGGATAGGTACAACCAAGGGATTGGCTTATGTTACCAATCCACTTAAACCTCAAGCTGTCAAGATTTACGATGAACGACAAGGCATAAAAGACAGTCACATCCGCGCCATCTGTCAAGACAAGCAAGGCAACATTTGGGTAAGTATGTTTGCCGGCATCGCCTGTCTGGATATCCACAAACAGCATTTTTACAACTACGATTACCAGAATGGCATTCCTACAGGAAACTTTGTGGAAGCATCTGCTACCATTACACCCGATGGTACCATTTATTTCGGTTCACCGGGTGGCGTATGCTATTTCACGCCACAATTACTGAACGAACAAAGTACAGTATCTCCTGTTCAGATTATCTATTGCGAAAGAATAGGAAAATTGTCAAAGCAATTCATTTCAAGACTCATTTCGCTAGATAAAGAAGGAGTCATTCGGGTGGAATATGATGACAACACATTCAAGATTACCTTTACCACTCAGGATCTGGCACAGGAAGGAAACGTAGAATACTCTTACATGATGAAAGGACTAGACGACCAATGGTATGAAACAGAAGGTGACAACGAGGTAACCTTCCGCAATCTCAAACCGGGCGACTATACCTTTATCATCAGAGCCAAGTTGAAGAATCAGGATTGGGAAGACGCCAGTACTGCAGAAATGAAGGTCGTTGTCAATCCCCCACTTTGGCTCACCTGGTGGGCAAAGCTCTGCTATGTCCTCCTCATCATGGGAATACTAGGATATTTCTTCCGCTCTTACCAGAAGCAGTTGTTACTGCGCAATTCTCTGGTACAGGAAAAATGGGAAAGCAAGCAAAGACAGCAGGTGAACGAGGAACGCCTGCGCTTCTTTACCAACATCACCCATGAGCTTCGCACTCCGCTCACACTCATTCTCGGACCTCTGGAGGATTTGATGGAAGATAAGGAAATAGCAGAAAGAGTGCATCATAAGATAGGATGCATCCATGCCAGTGCGGAAAGACTCCTCAATCTCATCAACGATATTCTGGAATTCAGAAAGACGCAAACCCAGAACCGCAAATTGACTGTTGCCAAGGCAAATCTCGGAGCATTTGTGAGGGAAATAGGTGTGCGATTCAAAGATCTCAACCAGAATAGCCGTCTCAATATCCGTCTGAATATTAAAACGGGTGTGCCTGAGCTTTATTTCGATTCAGAAGTAATCAATACGGTAATCAATAACCTGATGTCGAATGCCATCAAATATACTCCGGAAGGCAGCATCACCTTATCGCTGACGATGCCAGAAGACAATACTGTAGCCATTGCAGTAGAAGATACGGGATACGGCATAGACAAAGATGCCCTGCCTCACATCTGCGACCGTTACTATCAGGAAAACGGCAATCATCAGGCTTCCGGCACAGGTATCGGCTTGGCTCTGGTGAAATCACTGGCTACTCTCCATCAAGCAGTACTGACTGTTGAAAGTGAAAAGGGACGAGGAAGCAAGTTTACCTTCTCACTCAGGGCAGACCGCACCTACCCGGAGGCACTTCACAAGGATGATAATCAGGATTTGGCTACGGCTGAAAATGCCGAAGAGAACGAAACCACGTCAAAAGAGCCAACAGAAGATATCCGTCCGCTTTTACTCATCGTGGAAGACAACGCTGATATTCGACTTTATATCGAAGAGTCGCTGCACGAAGATTATCGTATCATCCAAGCCTGCAATGGCAGGGAAGGAATGGAACAGGCTTTCTCGAAAGTACCGGATATCATCGTAAGCGACATCATGATGCCGGAAATGGATGGCATCAAGATGACTCATATATTGAAGGAAGATATTCGCACCAGCCATATTCCTATCATCCTGCTGACTGCCAAGACCAGCATCAATGACCAGGAAGAGGGATATGACAGTGGTGCTGATTCTTATCTTACCAAGCCGTTCAGTGCAAAACTGCTGCATAGCCGCATCAGAAATATCCTGTCTGGAAGAAGGCGATTGGCAGACTACATCGTACAGAAGAATATCTCACAATTCGAGACTTCCGCCGATGAACAGCAGACATCCCCAAAAGCTACCGAGGAAAAGGAAGATGCGATGACCTGCCAGATCAGCAATCTGGATAAAAAGTTCCTGGAGAAACTGAACAAGCTCATCGAGAATCATATCTCTACCGATGACTTAGACATGGCATTTATGACCGACAAGATGGCTATGAGTCACTCTACCTTCTATCGAAAGGTGAAAGCCCTGACCGGAATGAGTGCCAACGAATATATCAAGAAAGCCAAACTGCGACATAGTATGACATTACTGAAAAAGGGTGAATACAGTATAGCAGAAGTGGCCATACTTGCAGGCTTCAACAACCTCGGCAACTTCAGAGAGAGCTTTAAACGGGAATTTGGCAAGTCCCCATCAGAAATACTGAAAGGCAAATGATATAATGAATGAAAATAAGTAATAGTTGAATGATTTTCATAACTCATCATCAGATTTTATCCTTATCTTTGCACCCGAAAGTCCATCAAGGCTTTCAGGTGCAAAAAATATAAAACTAACGATCAAAAAAAGCAATGAAAAAAAGAATTTCTACACTCTTATGTCTCCTGGCGCTTGCAATGACAAGCATGCAGGCAAAAGACTACAATGTGAAAGATTTCGGTGCCATCGGCAACGGAAAGGTTCTCGACCATCATGCTATCAATACCGCTATTGATTCCTGCGTGGCTCATGGTGGAGGACGAGTGGTTCTGCCTGCCGGCACTTATCTCTGCGGAAGCATCCGTATGAAAAGCCATGTGGAACTGCATCTGATGGCAGGTTCCAAGATTCTCGCAGCTCCGGCTTCGATGAAAGCCTATGATGAAGCTGAGGTTTTTGAAGGCACAGCTTATCAGGACGGCGGACATACTTATTTTAAAAACAGCCTCATCTATGCCATCGGCGCCAATGATGTATCCATCACAGGCAGAGGTATGATTGATGGCGAAGTTCTCACCAGAAGAGATACCGAAAAAGGCGGTAACCTGCAGGGTGGCAACATAGGAACGGGCGATAAGGCCATCGCCCTGAAGCAATGCCGTAATATCCTGATTCGTGATGTCACCATCTATCGGGGCGGTCACTTCGGCATCATCCTAACGGGATGTGAACTCGGCACCGTGGATAATGTCATCATTGATACCAATCGTGACGGCTTCGATATAGACTGCTGCAAGTATCTCACTATCAGCAACTGCAAAATCAATACGCCTCACGATGATGCCCTGGTATTGAAAAGTTCCTATGCCCTGAAGAAACCGGTTTTAACAGAGCATATCGCCATTACCAACTGTGTGATTACGGGTTACAAGTTTGGCACATTCCTGGATGGCACTTATATTCCGGAAAAGGTAAACTGGGTATGCGGCCGCTTCAAGCTCGGCACGGAATCGAATGGCGGATACAGGAATATTTCTTTGAGCAACTGCACCTTTATGTATAGCAGCGGTCTGGCTTTCGAGGAAGTCGATCAGGGATTGATGGAGAATATCGTGGTGAATAATATCACCATGAATCATGTTCACCACTACCCTATCTACATTACCACCGGTTGCCGAAACCGTGGTCCTAAGGAGCGCACCACCGTTTCTACCGGTCGCGACATCATGATCAGCAATGTCATTGCCAACGATGTAGATTCCCTTGCCGGCATCATCGTTACCGGTATGCCTGGTCAGCCACTCCGCAACATCTCGCTGAGCAATATCCGCATGCAATATCGTGGCGGTGGCAAGGCTGAACTGGCGAAAAAGGAATATAGAGAACAAGGCACCAACTACCCTGAGCCCAGATTTGCAAAAGAAACTCCAGCCTTCGGTCTCTACGCCCGCCACGTGGATGGCATAGAAGTAGATAATGTGAGCTTCACTACGATGAAGCCCGATTATCGCCCAGCCATCATGCTGGATGATGTGAAGAACGAGCGCATCACCAATATCAAGGCGGATGTTCAGAAAGGAAGCAAACTGGTCATCAAGAAGTAAGATAGAGGTAATAAAAGGTAAAAAGATAAAAGATAACTGAAAGAAAACTGCAAAAGCCCCTAGACTTTTTCATCGAAGTCTAGGGGCTTTTTTATATCTTCAAACTGCATAATGATCTTATGAAGAGTGGTACCTTGACGCAAAGCTTCTACCCTAGGAGCAGCTGCATATTGCCTGATATTCTTCCTCCAGATAACCGTAATATTGCTTGCGGACATTATTGTTAGGAATCCCCAATACCAGTTTGGAGCCACGCGTGCCCTTGATGGTCAACATGCCATAATAGTGATTGGAACTTAGCGCTTTGGTTACAATCATAGTAAGAGTGGAGCATACTCAAAAAAAATCAGCCACTCCGTATGGTACTTCCTTAACTTTTTCCATATTTTGTTACCTTTCCAAGTGCAAAGATACAACTATTTTTCAAGATACCAAGCTTTTTAAGAAGAAAAAGGCAAATGCCAGTTTACTATCCAGCATTTGCCTCATTACTCGAGCTATATCTCGCCTTATATTTACATTACTTTATCTTCCTTACTTCAGCTTCGGCTTCAGTTCATCCGGAGAATCCTTGGTAAACATATTCACGGGTGGCGCCGATTTCGTGAAGAGATTTTCAATCACCTGCTTATCCACCTCCATTGCCGGCTGGAAATCATCGCTCATCATATACTTCAGGATGGCATAACGCATCAGGTTTGCCACCAGGCGATGTTCCAAGTCGCTGGTTACATCCATCGTAGTCATCAGAAGCTTGCCTCTACCCACCTTGGCTTCAATCATCATACCGAGCTTTCGACTCACGTGCCAGGTATCTATCGGCTGGATTGCCGGCTGATAATTCTTCGGGAACTCACGGAGATTCATCACCTGCGCCTTGTTCAGCAACTCCCACCAGTTCAGGTTTGCCCAGTCATCCGTAGGGAAATTTCTGAAGAGTGGATGAGCCTTGTCGATGGTAGCACCCGTGGTATGAGGCGGACGCATCTTAAACCAACTGGTGTTCCAGAACACCGGCAGATAGGTTTGCTTCACATCTTCGCCCATCTTCACCTTTCCGGCAGCCAGAAGCAGCACCTTGCCACCCTTCTGCAACACCTTCTGTGCCTTGGCATCCAGACTATCAGCAATATAGATATCCTTAAGCGCCTTGGTATTCGGCATCTCTATCTGAGATGGATACACCCAGAAATCCCAATGGTTACGGGCTACAGGAGCATTGGAAGACTTCACCTGAATCTCCAAGACCAATTGCGATGGAGACGGAATATGGAGATGAGGGAAATCCAGGGATACATTGCCTAAACCGATGTTCTTACCCACAGGAAGCGAATTCTGATTATCAGCAAGCGAATTACCTGGAAGCGAAGACTTTCCTAATTTTCCGGAAGCCAAAACCTGCTGATTTTCGTCCTTCACCTCGTATGTAACCTCCGCATTCTGCAACGGCTCGTGATACGCATTATAGAGTTCCACAGGAACCTGCACCTTGTTTTCTGAAGAGAAAACGAATCTCGGGAACTTAGCCAGAGGAACGATTGGCGAACAGAACTCCGTCCAATCCTTGGCATCACAATATCCCTTTTCCTTCCAATGCACATTCAATACGCCCACAAGAGCAGTACCCTGTCCGCTATAATCATTCAAGCCCAGCAACTGGAAGCCAGCATTATCCTTGGTTCGCAGATTGCGTTCTAAATCATACTTATATGCCAAGGTCTGCAACTTACCGCTGGCATGAAGGAACTTCTCAGCCTGACTCGCCATACCGTTATCTCTCAGCAAATCAGAAAAGATCTCGAAGTTGCGGGCCTTATAGGCTCCCGTGTATTGCGAAATCTCCTTGAAATCAGGGAAGGCGCACCACTGGCCCATCTCGTGGGTCACTCTAGGATTGTTCACATCGAAGGTTATCGGCGTTCTGCCCTTCTGAACCACACGAACCATATCCCCATCGAAGTTGTCTTCCGATTGCGGAGCCTTTTTGTCCCAATCCAATCCACGTGCACCACCCTTTACATGATACTCGCTTTTAGGATCCCAGGCCCAACCGCCACCAACGGATGCGCCACAATATACACGGCGCTTATCTCCTGTTTTCTTCCATTCTTCCACAAAATTGCCTACCCATTTCACCCAGTTTCCCGCAGGTTCATTGCCCGCAGCAAGCATGCAGAAGCTAGGATGATTGCCATATTTCTCAACCATTCGCTGGGTTTCCTGCATCAGATAATGGTCGATGGTCATGCCATTGCCCAACTTTACACCATGATTTGGCCAAGATGGACCTTCGGGCTGAAGATAGATTCCCACCTGATCGGCTGCCGAGAAAGCTGCCTCGGGAGGACAATAAGAATGGAATCGCATCATATTGAGTCCATACTCCTTGCATTTTCTGAAAATACGGA
>OLIS01001423.1_pt1 | contig 17381 bp, 7 predicted proteins | sample 1601351 | NCBI WGS metagenome assembly OLIS01 (sample SAMEA2452122, study PRJEB22498) | human gut metagenome | biome: human feces; feature: human gut; material: feces | place: Australia | collected 2012
CTACGGCTCCACCGGGTCCCCCATCTCAGATGGGGGCTTAATATACGAATACAGTTAGGACAAGTGGTATATGCAAAGGGAAGCGAGAATCTTCCATGGAAAAATGCTTTCCCCATCCGAGAGGGAGATTTGATGAATCTTCGGATGCTAGAGGAAGGTCTGGAGAATATGAAGCGGATCTCTTCGCTCGATGTGTCTATGAAAATCCTTCCACCCAATGAACCGGGGTTTTCGGATTTGGAACTCACCATTCATAGCCAGAAACAAGTCCATGGCAGTTTGTCTTTTGATGATTCTGGGATGAAAGAAACGGGGAAAAACCAATTTACAACCAGTCTTGGATTTGATCGAGTGTTCAATGCCAATGATGTCTTATACATATCCAATACGCTAGACACTAGCCGGGATTGGAATGAAAAGGGGACACGAAGCCAGAGCTTCAGTTATTCGATTCCCTGTGGCAAAAATAGACTGACCATCAGCCATAGCAGAAATCGGTACAACCAACTTGTCTTCTCTAAGCCATATGACTTTACCAGTTCCGGAAAGTCGCAAACGAGCCGTGTAAGTCTGGAGCATATGATTTCTCGTTCTCAGACAGAAAGACGATCCATGGATATCACGGTGAGCAAACGGAATTCTCATTATTTCATCAATGATACGGAAATTCCTGTGCAGGCCATGAACACATCAGCTTTGGAAATTGGATTCAATGACCGAATCTATTTCGGAAGAAATACTTTGTATCTTCGAGTAGCGCACAAACAAGGTATGGGATGGTTCGGTGCGCAGAAAGAAAATGAATATCCAGATGCGCCAAAGACAAGATACCAGATGTGGCTCTTCGATGTAGATTGGTATCAGCCTTTTACCATGGGACATCGCCCCGCTACTTTTTCCAGTTCCCTTCATGGACAATGGAATACCAAGGGCAATCGTCTCTATGGCGTGGATATGCTAAGTATAGGAAACAGATATACTGTGAATGGCTTTGATGGAGAGTACACTCTCATGGGCGAAAGTGGTTGGTACTTAAGAAATGAATTAGCCAGCACGATTCCCTCTTTACATAGTGAGGTTTATATGGGATTGGATGTGGGAGCTGTCTATGGCGTGAGCACAGACACATTAGTCGGCAGAACCATTGCCGGTGCTACTATCGGGATGAGAGGAACCTTTTCCTCTGGTATTTCCTACGATGCGTTTATCAGTCGAGCTTTGTATAAACCAGAAGGATACCACACCAGGCGGTGGCCTATGGGATTCACTATTACTTGCAAGTTCTAGTGATTAGTAGTTAAGGATTGGGAATTAGGAATTTAATTGTCTAATCTTTAATGACTAATTTCCATTCCAATGCCTTCCCCATCGGGGAAGGTGGTTCCGAAGAAATCGTATAGGGAAACTCACGCTTTTCTTACATTAAGAAGAATACAGTCTAATTCCTCACCTGGTCACCAGTCACGAGTCACTAATAATAAAAGGAAGCGTCATATATCATGCAACGAAATCATACAAAACAACTCGCCAGAAAAATCATGAGCCTTCTCTTAGCAGGAGTGTTTTTCGCTGACACTGCCATTTTCGCTGAAACACCGATTCTGCCAGACCAGAGAGCCCCAGGAAACCGTCAGCCATTGGTACAAGAAACAGCCAATGGGATCCCCTTGGTCAATATTTCTGCTCCTTCTGCAGGTGGTGTATCTCGCAATGATTATGACCGCTTCAATGTACCAGAAAAAGGGGCCATTCTGAATAACTCCTATACCCTATCAAAAACGGAACTGGCCGGTTACGTGCAAGGCAATGCCAATATGGCACAAGGTCCGGCGAAAATCATTGTGAACCAAGTGACCAGCGGAAATCCTACGACGATGAATGGATTTCTGGAAGTAGCAGGCCATAAAGCTGATGTGATCATTGCCAATCCGAATGGTATTACCGTCAATGGTGGCGGATTCATCAATACAGCTCGTGCCATTTTGACCACGGGCAAACCGGAGTATGACAACAAGGAACGACTGAAAGATTTCCGCATAGATAATGACGCTACCATTCTTATCACCGGAAATGGGCTCAATGGTAAAAAAGCAGACACATTGGAACTTTATACCAGAGCCGCAGAAATCAAAGCGGCTATCTTTGGGAATACTGTACATGTCACCACCGGTGCCAATGTGATTGATGCCAATACAGGGAAAGTCACTGCTATCGAAGGAAAAGGAAAGAAACCGGAGATTGCCATTGATGTGAAAGACCTAGGCGGCATGTATGCTGGACGTATCTTCCTTATTGGCAATGAAAAAGGCCTTCCTATAGACATTAAAGGTGCCATCGAAAGCCAGCATATGGTGCTGGATAACCAAGGAAACTTATACCATGCCGGCACCACCCACAGCACGGAAGACATGACCATCCATGCGAAAGATATACAGAATACTGGCACTATGGCAGCTTCCGGAAATATGACGTTACGCGCTGACGGGCAGGTTGTCAATGATAAAATCATGGGAAGCGTTGGAAATATGGCAATCACTGCCAACCAAGTCACCAATCACAAGACCATTGCTTCTGAAAAAGACTTGTCCATTACCACAACCAGTGAAGAAGAAAATGCGCTGGACAATTCCAATAGTGAAATCCTTGCCAATGGAAATGTGACTATCCAAGCCAGTCATACGGACAACCTGAATGGTAATATCGCTTCTGGCAGTACCTTGTCTATCCAAGGAAAAACACTAAATAACTCTCAAGGGAAACTAACTGCTTATGGGAGCAATACCATTTCTGTATCAGACAAACTGGAAAATGAACAAGGTCAAATCGCTGCTAATGAGAATATTTCTATTTCATCTGATCTGATTCATAATGCCCAAGGAACCATCACGGCTGGGCAGAATGAAACTATCACAACGAAAGATATTCAGCTGGATGGGAAACTGGCAGCAGGTAATAATCTGACTATCACCACAGATCATGACATCACCAATGACAGTGCTAAAGAAAACTACGGTATCACCCAGGCAGATGGAAATCTGACCATTTCCGCCAAAGGTAACCTGACTAACAGCAAGAAACTGGAATCCAAAGGGACACTTACACTCAGTGCCAAAGATATTTCCAATAAAGAAAGTGGTGAGATCAACGGTGGCAGTGTTTCTATCACGTCCACGACTCTGACAAACCGTGGTTTAGTGAGTGCTGACCAAGCAAATACAATCACCACAGATATATTACAGAATATAGCTACCGGTCGCATCTATGGTGAAGACATTACCCTTCATGCTAAGACGCTGGAAAATAGAAAAGACAAAGTACTGGAAGAAAAACTGGCTGCTGCTATGAAAGATTTAAAGCAGAAAGAACAAGATCTGGATGACGCCTTCGCCATCGACGTGACCGCTTTCAAGAGCAATAGTGAAAAAGAAAACTATTTCAAAGAAATAGAAAATAAGCAAGCGGCCTATGCTACTTCCAAAGCGGCTGTCGATGCTATTTTAGTAGATATGGCACAGGTGAAGTCTGCCACTATCGCTGCACGGAATGACATGATCATTACAGGGGACACCTTGCTGAATAGTGCCTCTTCTCTGCTCTATGCCGGTGGCAACATGACTATTTCCGAAGCCAAAGACATCACTAACCAAGGAGCTGACATCAAAGCACAAGGAAATATGTCTCTCACAGCTCCTACCATCACCAATGCCAATGAAGCCTTCTCAGCAAACCGTGTATGGACAAGCGAAGTCACTAATCCTGACCTTATCCGTATCGATGAAAATGGACATCCAGAAAGAGGGCAATCTTTCACCAGAGATGAATTTTCTGCTCTGGATAGCGGCTATGGGGCGTACCATAACAAAGGTATCACTCCGAAAACACTCTACGAAGAAGCCGGTTATGACAAGATAGAACAAATCACCGAGGAAGAACGGAAAGACGGTGAAATACCAGTCCCCGACGATTTAGTAGGCAAAGAAGCACCAAACTATGACTACAATGATCCCATTTTTAAAGAACTGGGTGTCAAATCCATGGATACTCCACGCCCCGGCTATGATGATCCGAAGCAAGCCGATTGGGACAAGCAGTATAAAGAAATATTGAATCAACTCAATGAAAAGATAAAAGCCTACAACGAAGAAGCCAAGGCTTACAATGATTCCATAGGTGCTATCGAAAGTAAAGCCATCAAATACTACACCATCATTCGCACCACCACCCACACGTCAGAAAAACAAGTGCAGGAAACGAAAGCGGGCAACATTTCCAGTGGGAAAGATATGATCCTCTCTGGCAACGTGACCAATGAAAACAGCCGTATCACCGCTGGGAGTACCCTCACGGCAAACAGTGGCACATTGGACAACATTGCCGAAAAGAATCAAGTGCAGAAAATCACCTTCGGTACCACACAAGAAAGCTACACCAAAAGAAAACATAGACCCCATAAGGCATGGAGACGGCACTATCGGGACCAAATTTTCAAGACGCCACAGAAAGAGCTGGACAACCCCACCTCTCTTGATGTTGGATCCTATGAAGGAAACACGGGAAAGAACCCAAATAAAGAAGACATCACCCAGACCATGCGAGATAACGTCCAGCAGAATTTGAATCCATTTGCTACTGGGAAAGAAACCAATCCAGGCAGTACAGCTGGAAAAGAAACAGGTGGCACGCTGTCTTTTATCCCAGATAGCTCTCTCTACAAGCTCCATCCAGAAGAGAAGGCCAAGTATCTCATCGAGACCGATCCGGCCTTCACCAATAAAAAGAACTTCCTCTCTTCCGACTACATGTACAACCAGCTTCTTTGGGATAACGACAAAGTAAATAAACGGCTCGGTGATGGATTCTATGAGCAAGAACTCATCCGGAACCAAGTGACCCAGCTCACCGGTATGCGTTATCTCAATGGCTATACCAATGACGAAGAAGAATACAAAGCCCTCATGGATGCAGGTATCGCCTATGCGAAAGAATATAACCTGAAACCAGGCATTTCTCTCGCCAAAGAACAAATGGCAAGCCTCACCAGTGATATGGTCTGGCTAGAAACCACCACGGTTACCGTGAATGGCAAAACATACACGGTTCTCTATCCTCATGTGTATCTCAAAGCCAGCACGGCAAAAGCCCTCACCGAAGACGGCAGCCTCATCAGTGCCAATACCTTGATTACAGATACCAAGGGCACTTTGACGAACCAAGGCACACTCAAAGGAAATACCATCGTCGTGAAGTCTAAAAATATCGTTAATACCGGTACTATTTTCGGAAATGACCTCTCCCTCAAAGCAAACCAAGACATATTGCAGAGTGGTATCATCGAGGGAGAAAACAAAATCTTACTCGATGCAGGCAGAAACATTCTTATGAAAGACACCGTCCAACATGGCAAAAACCAAGATATCCTAGATACTACCGCTGGCATTGCTGTGAAAGGGAAAGAAGGCGTACTTCTCATGCAAGCAGGACAAGACATCACCATGACTGGTGCTACGCTAGCAGCACTCGGCGAAAATGGCTCTATGATCCTCTCTGCTGGGCACAATCTCACTATGGATACGGATAGTCTGGAAGCCAAGAAAGATATGACTGAGAATAGTGACAACTATATCCGCACCTATCGCAAGACAGAAACTGCTAATACGTTGACCGCCGGGAAAGATATCTCGCTCATTTCAGGCAATGATATCAAAGCGAGAAGTACCATTGTAGCTAGTGAAAATGGGCAGATTTCCATGAAAGCTGCTGATGATGTAACCATCGAAAACGGATATAATAAAGCTATGGATGACTACGGCTTAAAGTACAAAGAAAGTGGCTTCCTCTCTCATAAGACAACAGCCATAAAAAGCCATGACGAAAGCAAGACGGCAATTGGCAGTATGCTTTCTGGAGACAAAATAAGCATTACTTCTATTGGAAACACCACTATCACCGCATCCAATGTGGTAGGTACGAACGACGTGTCTATCACTTCTGGTAAAAATACGACTATCACCAGTGCAGAAGAAGTAGAGCAGCACGACTATGAGAAACGCGTCAAGAAGAGCGGCCTGCTCTCGGGTGGCGGACTCGGCTTCACCATCGGGACGGAGAAACGGAAAGATCAGTATAGAGATGCGGACGTTCTGCAGAAAGCATCCACCGTAGGAAGTGTAAGCGGCAATGTGTCGATCGAATCAGGCAACAAGGTAGAAATCGGCGCATCAGCCGTACTCGCGGGGAAGAATATTTCTATCACAGGCGAGAATGTACAGATTTCCAGCAAGGACAATGTGTATCACAGCGATGAAAAACACGAGTATAAAAAGAGCGGGCTCACCGTCTCTGCTACGGGGGGAGCAGTAGCAGTTTTGAGTGATGCTCTGGCTTATGCTCAAAAGGCATCCAGCGCCAGAGATAAACAACTGAAAGCACTTTATGGCGCAGAAGTCTACCAGACAATAGCAAAAGGGAAAGATGTCTTGAAAGATCTGTCAGGGAAAGATCTGTCAGGGAAAGGAATGCCCGGGGTCAGCGTGGGAATCGGAACCAGCTCTTTTAAAGCGGAAAACCATACCAAATCAACAGAAGCCATGGCAAGTGTGCTCATCGCAAACGAGAATGTGAAGGTGCAGGCCAAATCGGATATTTCCATGAAAGGTTCTCAGGCTTCCGGTCATACGATTTCCTTCCATGCAGGTGGCAACATCATGCTCGATGCCGCAGAGGATAGAAGTACCACGGAAACCGTGCAAAGCAGCAAAAGCAGCCAGATGGGAATGAATTTCATGCCCACAGGAAATAGTGTGTTTGCGGAAAACAGCAAAGGCAATGGCACAGAAGCGGAAATCATAACTACGCATACCGGCAGCCAGCTGACTGCCGAAGAGAAAATTTCCCTGGAAAGCGGCAAAGATACGGCCCTTCGTGGAAGCCGCGTTTCTGCGGGGCAAGTTAGCGTTCAAGCTGATGGAAATCTTTCCATCGAGAGTTTGCAGGATACAGATACTTATCGCTCGCAGAGCCATAGCACCGGAACCAGCTTCAGCACAGGTACCTCTCGTGCTACTGCTCACCATGGCAAATGGATGACAGGCAAGTCTGAAGAAAATACAGATTCCCATTATGCAAGTGTGACAGAACAGGCCGGTATTCACGCTGGTGCAAACGGATATGATATCACCGTAAAGGGCAACACAAACCTGACAGGCGGACTCATTGACAGCACTGCCGCTAAAGAAAAGAACAGTCTCACGACAGGCACACTGTCTTGGGCAGATGTACAAAACAAAGCAGGGTATTCTATGGCTACCAACGGAAGAATATATGGAGCTGACTGGTCCCCCACAAAGACTCTCCAGACAAAGCAAGGAGAGAAAACCACAGGCGGTATCCAAATGCATAACAGCCCCATTCATGCACAGCCTGCCAAAGGACAGGCTGAAACGATCACTCAGTCAGCACTAACCGATGGCGCTGTTTCAATCACTGACCAGGCTCATCAGAAGCAGGATATTTCCACGCTGAATCGAGATACGGAAACCAGCTTGCATCAGCTGGAAAAGATTTTCGACAAAAAGAAAATACAGGAACGGAGAGAGCTTGTCAGCGAATTTGCCAAGCTTGGCGCAGAGAAGATCGGAGACATTGCCAAAGAAAAGAACTGGGCCGAAGATGACTACAGAAGGACGCTGCTTCACGGCTTGCTGGGGGCGCTGACTGCTCAAATGTCAGGGAACAGTGCGCTCGCCGGAGGTGCTGCGGGAGCGGTCACCGAACGTCTGCAGCCTGTACTCGACAAGCTTCTCAAAGACTATCCAGAGCTACGGGAAGATGCGGGAAGTGTTATAGGATATGCTGTGGGGAAAGCACTCAACGATGGTAAAACAGGTGAAGCAGTGGCATGGAATGGAACGAAGTTCAACTGGCTAAGCCATGAGCAAAAAGAAGAAAAAGAGCGTTTAATAGCAGAGGCAGAAGAACGCGGCGATGAAAAAACAGTTCAATCAATTCGAGATTACTATGATCAATTGGATCAAGAACAAGATGCTTTTATTGCTTCTGCCAATTTATCAGAAGATGAAGAATATTCTGATGAAACTGAACACGCAATTATTACAGGAACCAAAACATTACGAGATTTACGATCGAAAGATAATGGTCATGTAGTTGTTGTAGAAGCATTACGTCTAGCTAAAAGTAGAGGCCTCACTAATTATAATTTTGGCGATGAAGATTTTGTTTCCTTAAATGGTAGTCTTGGATTAGATCTAGGCATTTCTGGTGGTTTCATTATGGATCGTCGGGGAAATGTATATTATTCCACAGGAACAGGTATGGTATTTGGGGCTAGTGCAGGTGTAACAACAGGGAAATTTAAAGCAGATACATCTAATTGGAAAAATTCTGATTATAAGGAGGCAATAACAGGAATTAGTGGTTCTTTTGGGTTTAGTGGCATCTTTTTATCTGGCGCTGTGTCCATAGGAACAAAGTATGGGGATAGAGAAATTGGTATAGCAAGTGGTGCAGGGCTATCTGCTTCCGGAATTGTTAATTATACAGAGTTCATTTGTAATATAAATGACTTATAAGCAGGTGAATTCTATGAAAACATCTAATGATGCAAAAATGACAGTATGTTCCATTGCAGTTACATTGAGTATATTGTTAATTACTTTGGGCGTATATTTTGGAACACAATACCTAGATGAAAACTATGTAAAATATGATGTTGAACAGATGCTTAATGTATGTAATCAAATACCCGATCCCACAGAACGAAAAGGGGAAACAATTACTATCGATAAGAGATGGATTGTAAAGTCTGTTATTGCTAATCGCATATATCCGGAACTTTCAAACCAAGATGGCGTAAATTTCTTTTCTGATTATGCACGAAAACAGGATTGGGCAATTTGTACAAATAGATGGGATCTAGATAACAGAACTGGAAAGCACACGTACTATTTAACCCTAAAAAAGAAAGAAATTACATGTTATATTGAACACGAGGAGGGATCTGAAATATGGAGATTTTGGATACAAAAAGATGATATTTTTAGAAAATTGGGATTATAAAAAGATGGTGTACTACTCATGCAAGTAATCCTGACATCGGGCAATGACATTAACGCAAGAAATACCACAACCGCCAGTGAACGCGAGACTATTACAGCAAAAGCTGGTAATGGTGTAATTATCGAAAAATGGTTACAACGAAGCCGCGGACGACTACGGCCTGAAATACAAGGAGCACGGTCTCCTCTCGAGCAAGACCACAACGATCAAGAGCCGTGACGAAAGCAAGACCGTGACAGCCTCTACCCTTTCGGGAGATGCCGTGCAGATCACCGCAGGCGGGAATACAAATATGACTGGATCCCAAGTCATCGGCACACATGACGTAGCGATTTCTTCCGGCAAAGATACGTCCATTTCCAGCGCAGAAGAGTACGAACGGCATGACTACGCCAAGCAGGTCAAGAAGAGCGGCCTGCTCTCGGGTGGCGGACTCGGTTTTACCATCGGGACGGAAAAACGGAAGGACCAGTACAAAGATGCGGACGTTCTGCAGAAAGGCTCTACAGTTGGCAGTATCTCTGGTAACGTTACTATTACTTCTGATAAAGACATCCATGTGAATGCATCGGATATTATCGCGGGGAAAGATATTTCAATGACCGGCGAAAACGTAAATATTTCCAGCAAAGACAATATCTATCACAGCGAGGAAAAGCACGAATACAAGAAGAGCGGGCTCACTGTCTCTGTAGGCGGTGCTGGTATCGAAGCTATAGAGTCGGTGGCAGCGCCGGCTACACGGATGACAGAAGTTTCCGATCATCGTCTGAAAGCTCTCTATGGGTATGAGACAGCAGAAAAGATAAAGAAAAATGGAGATGCATTAAAAGCTGCGGCCAAGGGGAATTTTTCTCCTACGGTTTCTATCGGTATCACTAGCAGCTCCAGTAAGTCAGAAAGCCATAGCACCATAACAGAAGCGCAAGGCAGTTCATTGCAGGCAGGGCAAAACATGACCATTAAGACGAAAGAAGATTTGAATGTCAAAGGCTCTGATATCGTAGGCAACCATATCCACTTAGAAGCTGATAACGATATACATATTTGGGCTACAGAAGAAAAAGAAACCCAGAAGAGTAGCCAAAGCAGCAAAGGCGGTAGTCTTGGCGTCAGTCTTTCTGCCGGTTCAGTAGTTTCTGTAGATGGTAAATTCTATGTTGGTAAAGGCAAAGAAAACGGCAGTACTACCAGCTATAGAGCAAGTACCGTGAATGCAAATGATACACTGACCATGAAGAGCGGAAAAGACACCGATCTCATCGGCAGTACGGTCAGCGGAAACAAAGTGAAGGCCGATGTAGACGGTAATCTAAACATCGAAAGTTTGCAGACCAAGAAAGAGTATAGCGAAGAAAACATATCGGCAGGCATGAGCTTTAGTACAGCAGCCGGTAAAACCAGCTATGGCGGTAGTGCGTCCAAAGGAAACATGAAGAGTCACTATGAAAGCGTCATCAATCAGGCAGGCATCCGTGCGGGCGACATCCTCGTGAGCGCCGACGGCAAGCTCCTCAAGAGCCGAGACGACCTGCTCGAGCAGTGCAAGGACAACAAGGTTCTCCTTCTCGTGCAGCGCAACGGCGGACGCATCTTCATCCCCGTCAAGCTTCAGGCCAAGAAATAAGATCCGTCACAAACAGGGGCTCCCTCAGGGAGCCAATCGGATAGGGGTGAGGACTTTCGGTCCTCAGCCCCTTCCACACCACCCACCGTGCGGATCCGCAGTGGGCGATTATCAATAACCTCAGAGAACATCCTACTTGTAAACGTCCCCTAGGCACGTCCATCCCAAGTTTCGGAGTCGGTCATTTGTCAGCGAGGTCGAGAGTATCCAACTGTTTGCCGTATGCCAGTACGATTTGCGGGTATTGGCCCACTCCCAAGCCACCCTGTCGTCTGCGCCCAGTTTCCTGAGCGCCGCAAACTTAGTCCGAACCTTCTTCCACTGTTTCCAGTAGATCTGACGGATGCGTCTGCGCAACCATTCATCGGTGCGTCTGACGAATTTCGCCATCGTCGACGCCGCGAAATAGTTGACCCAGCCACGGACGAAAGCCTTCATGCTCCTTTCTGTACTCTTCAAGGCTTCTGCTGACTTCTCACGGCAAGCTTTACTCCATCGCCCTGTTGGGGCGGTGTCCGTGAGATCTCCTCGGGTAGAACACGCTCTTTCCCCTCATATAGCTGCCTCATTTACACCGACGGTTCCGTGCAGTTATTGGACTTCGTCTTGCCTTGCAGACTTATCCACCGTCATATGCCTGATGAGGTTCTTGTTCATCAGCTCAAGGGCTTGCCTCCAGCTTCTTTCAGCCTACGCCTCGCGACGCACACCTTGCTTTTGGCTATGAGGTTGCCACTGCCGGCCCCTCTCGGGACTTTCACCCGTTAGAACGTGCCCATGCCGAGCACACCGAAGCAAAAAGGCTGCCCCTTCGGGCAGCCTTTTTCATTACCGGTATTCAGGAACCGTCCCTTCAGGACGCGTCCTCGTTCTCGTGATACTTCTTCTTGCTGTGCATCATGACTTTGAGCTTGTCGTTATCGACCTCCCTGCACCAGTGGCCGACCACGACACAGGCGATGCCGTTGCCGATCATGTTGGTGAGGGCGCGGGCCTCGGACATGAAGCGGTCGATGCCGAGAATGAGTGCAAGACCGGCGACAGGCACATGGCCGACGGCGGAGAGCGTGGCGGCAAGCACAATGAAGCCCGAACCCGTCACGCCGGCGGCGCCCTTCGAGGTGAGGAGCAGCACGGCAAGCAGCGTGAGCTGCTGAGTGAGCGTCATGGAGACGTCGCAGGCCTGGGCGATGAAGACCGCAGCCATCGTCAGGTAGATGGCGGTGCCGTCAAGGTTGAAGGAGTAGCCCGTCGGAATGACGAGGCCCACGACGGAGCGGGACACGCCGGCGAGCTCCATCTTCGTCATCATGCGCGGCAGCACGGACTCGGACGAGGACGTGCCGAGCACGATCAGGAGCTCCTCCTTGATGTAGGAGATGTAGCGCATGATCGAGAAGCCGTGGATGCGGCAGATGGTGCCGAGCACGCCGAAGATGAAGAGAAGGCAGGTCAGATAGAACGTGCCCATCAGCTTCGCCAGCGGCAGCAGCGAAGCGATGCCGTACTTGCCGATCGTGAAGGCCATGGCACCGAAGGCGCCGACGGGGGCCACGCGCATGATCATGCCGACGATCTGGAAGAGAACGTGTGCGGACTTCTCGATCACATCGAAGATCAGCGTGCCGCGACCGCCGAACTTGTGCAGCGCGAAGCCGAAGAGGATGGAGAAGAAGAGCACCTGCAGGATGTCGCCGTTGGCAAAGGCGCCCACGACGGTATTCGGGATGACGTTCATCAGGAATTCCGTCGTCGTCTGCATCTTGCCGGGACCCGTATAGGCGGAAACCGCAGCCTGGTCGAGCGTGTTCGGATCGACGTGCATGCCGACGCCGGGCTGGACCGTGTTGACGATGATGAGGCCGATGATGAGCGCGATGGTCGAGACGACCTCAAAGTAGAGAAGCGCAAGACCGCCGGTCTTGCCGACCTTCTTCATGTCCTCCATGCCCGCAATGCCTGTCACGACCGTGCAGAAGATCACGGGCGCGATGATCATTTTGATGAGGCGGATGAAGCCGTCGCCGAAGGGCTTCATCTGAGCACCGATCTCGGGTGCAAGAAAGCCCAGGAGAATGCCGATGACAATGGCGCAGATGACCTGAAAGTACAGCACCTTGTAGATCGGAGTTTTATGGTTTGCAGAAGCCGCGGACATTTATGAGGTCTCCGGGTTGGCCGACGGACGAATCCGTCTGCCGTGTAATTTTTTTCTGGATGGAGCCTCCGGGAAGGAGGCAGCGATCGTCATCAGAAACGCCCCCCGAAAAGGACGTTTTGAAGGACTCCCAATAATAAGGCACTTCTTGCATCCATAGCGGATTTTCTTAATGGTTATTCCTTATGTACCGCGAAATCCTTAGGGCGTTCACCTAATCCGACGTACAAAAACGCTCGTCTGCATACGACAAACCGCCCATGTCTTGCAAAACACCGCGCAATGTCTTAATGTGACGCATCCCTTTTTCGGCCCCCCTTTCCGACTAGGTGCCGGTCCTCAGCTCAATCATGTTGGAAGCCATCCATTTTCAGTATTTTCTCGGCGGTCTGGTGTCGCTGCTCGTGATCACCAATCCGCTCTCGAAGCTCCCGCTCTTCGTCAGCCTGACGCAGGGCATGTCCGAGGAGCGCCGCCGCCAGCAGGCGAACTGGGCCAGCATCTATGCCGGCATCATCATGGCCGTAAGCCTCGTGGGCGGCAACATGCTGCTCGCGTTCTTCGGCATCTCCTACGGCGCCATGCGAATCTCCGGCGGCCTCGTCGTCGCAGCCATCGGCTATCAGATGCTGTTCGGCGGAAGCTCGCCGAACAAGGCGCCCATCGTGCGACGCGACAAGGACGACTACGCCTTCTTCCCGATTGCCATGCCGGGCATCGCCGGCCCCGGTACGATCGCCGTCGTGATCGGCTTCTCCACCGAGATCGCCGAGCTTTCCAACTATGCGGACATCGCCATCGCCTTCGGCTGGACGGTCCTTGCGATCATCTTCACGGCCATGGCCTCCTGGGCCGTCATGCGCTACTCCGACATCCTGACCCGCAGGCTCGGCCCCTCCGGCACGCTCGTGCTGGGCAAGCTCATGGGCTTCCTGCTCATCTGCATCTGCGTGCAGTTCATCGGCTCGGGCATCCGCACGTTCATGGCGGGCGGCTAGTCCGTTTCACACCTCCGAATTGAAAAGGCCGCAGCCCCTGATGGGTTGCGGCCTTTGCTTCTTGCTTCGTCTGCAGGGCGCGGTCTTATTCGACCGTCACGCTCTTGGCGAGGTTGCGGGGCTTGTCCACATCCGTTCCGCGGGCAAGAGCCGTGTGGTACGCAAGGAGCTGCAGCGGCACCACGTGAAGGATCGGCGAAAGACGGCCGTAGTTTTCAGGCATGCGGATGACATGCATGCCCTCGGACGACTCGATGACGGAGTCGCCGTCGGCGCAGACATAGAGTTCGCCGCCACGGGCACGAACCTCCTGCATGTTGCTCTTGAGCTTTTCAAGCAGGCGGTCGTTGGGCGCAACCGTCACGACCGGCATTTCGCGGTCAACCAGTGCAAGCGGACCGTGCTTGAGCTCGCCGGCGGGATAGGCTTCGGCGTGGATGTAGCTGATCTCCTTGAGCTTCAGGGCCCCTTCGAGCGCGATCGGATAGTGCACGCCGCGACCGAGGAAGAGCGCATGCTGCTTGGCGGCAAATCTTTCCGCCCAGGCGATAATCTGAGGCTCGAGCGCGAGCACGGCGCTCATTGCGGCTGGCAGATGGCGCAGGCGCTTGAGCTCCGTCTCCTCATCCTCCTTCGTGAGGCGGCCGTTGAGCTTGGCAAGCGTGCAGGCAAGCAGATAGAGAGCGGTAAGCTGCGTCGTGAAGGCCTTCGTGGATGCAACGCCGATCTCGACGCCAGCGCGCGTGATGTAGGCCAAACGGCTCTCATTCACCATGGCCGACGTCGCCACGTTGCAGATGGTGAGCGTCTGGGACATGCCCAGCTCGTCGCGGGCATGGCGAAGGGCCGCCAACGTATCGGCCGTTTCACCCGACTGGGAGATCGTCACGACAAGCGTCCTCGGATCGGGCACGGAGACGCGGTAGCGGTATTCGCTCGCGATCTCGACGTCGCACGGAATGCCTGCGATCTCCTCGATCCAGTACTTGGCCGTGAGAGCGGAATAGTACGACGTGCCGCAGGCAAGGAAGAGCAGGCGCTGCGTGTTGCGGAAGATGCCTTCGGCTTCGGCGCCGAAGAGCGTGGGGGAGAAGGCCGCCACGCCTTCGAGCGTGTCGCCGACCGCTCGGGGCTGCTCGAAGATCTCCTTCTGCATGAAATGACGGTAGGGCCCGAGCTCGACGGCGCCCGCATAGGCGTGAACCACCTTGACCTCACGGTCGGCGGGAATGAATTCACCCGCCTCCGTTCGCTCGAAGACCTGCCAGGAATCCGGACGAACGTCGACGACGTCGCCCTCGTGAACATAGACGATGCGATCCGTCGTGCCGCCGACCGCCATGGCGTCGGAGGCAATGAAGTTCTCACCGTCGCCGACACCCACGACCATGGGCGAGCCCTGACGGGCGGCGATGACGCGGTCGGGCTCGTCGGCGGCGATCACGGCAATGGCATAGCTGCCGCGCAGGCGCGTGACGGCTGTCATGACGGCCTTGAGCAGATCGCCGTCATCGTTGTCGTTGATGAGATGTGCGACCACTTCCGTGTCGGTCTGGCTCGTGAACTCATAGCCCTTGGCCTGAAGCTCGCGGCGGATCTCCTCGTGATTCTCGATGATGCCGTTGTGCACCAGCGCAATGCGGTTGCGCGAGATATGCGGATGAGCGTTGCAGACCTCGGGAGCGCCGTGGGTGGCCCAGCGCGTGTGCGCAATGCCGACGGTGCCCTTGACGCCGTCTTCGGCCACGCGCTCGACAAGCTCGTGCACGCGGGACACGGTGCGGGCCCTCTTCAGGACGCCCTGATCAAGCGTGGCGACCCCGCAGGAGTCATAGCCACGGTATTCAAGGCGACGAAGGCCTTCCAAAAGCATGGGCACGACATCGCGATGACTCGCGGCGGCGACGATACCACACATTTCTTTCTCTCCAAACGTTCTTCGGGCGGCCCTGCGGCCGCCCGGTTTCTTTCTGTCTTACTGCTTCTTGACCGGACGCGTCCAGCCCTCGATCGTCATCTGACGGGCGCGGGAAAGCGTGAGCTTGCCCGCGGGCGCGTTCCTCGTAAGCGTCGTGCCCGCACCAATCGTGGCGCCTGCACCGACCTCGACGGGCGCGATGAGCTGGGTGTCGGACCCGATGAACGCATCGTCGCCAATGACCGTGCGGAACTTGTTCACGCCGTCATAGTTGCAGGTGATCGTGCCTGCGCCGACATTGACGCGCGCGCCCACGTCGGCGTCGCCGATGTAGGTGAGATGGTTGACCTTCGAATCCTGACCGATGACGGACTTCTTCACCTCGACGAAGTTGCCGATGTGGTTGTTGCCCGTGAGTTCGGCGCCCGGACGAAGCCTCGAGTACGGGCCGATGCAAGAGTCCCTGCCGACCGCGGCGCCTTCAAAGTGACAGAAGGGAAGGATTTCGACGTCATCCTCGACCGTCGTATTGCGAATCACGCTGTAGGCGCCCACGCGAACGCCGTTGCCGAGCACGACGCGGCCCTCGAACACGCAGCCGACGTCGATCTCGACGTCCTGTCCGCAGACAAGCTCGCCGCGAATGTCGATGCGGTCGGGATCAATGAGCGTCACGCCGGCTTCAAGCAGGCGGTCGGCCTGCACGCGCTGCCAGGTACGCTCAAGGGCGGCGAGCTGCACCTTGGAGTTGACGCCCTCGACTTCATAGGCATGGTCAGGATGAACGGCGGAGATGCGCACGCCGTCGGCGGCCGCGAAGCCCACGAGATCCGTGAGGTAGTACTCCTTCTGGGCGTTGTCGTTCTTCAGGGCGTCGAGCCAGGCGTCAAGACGGGCCGTCGGGAGCACCATGATGCCGGTGTTGACCTCCCTGATCAGGCGCTGCTCGTCGGTCGCATCCTTTTCCTCGACGATGGCCGTTACGACGCCCTCGGCGTTTCGCACGATGCGGCCGTAGCCCTTCGGATTGTCCATTTCAATGGTGAGGAGAACGAACTCGCTCTTCTCCGCCTCCTCGAGCATGCGGCGGGCCGTTTCAGCGGACAGAAGCGGCACGTCTCCGAGGCAGACAAGCGTCTGGGGTTCGTTTCGGTCGAGCACGGGCCAGGCCTGCATCAGTGCATGCCCCGTTCCTTGCTGCGGCATCTGAAGCGCGAACTGCAGGTCGGTCCTGCCTTCGTAGTGCTTCTGCACCTCCTCCGCGCAATGACCGACGACAACCGTCTTGACGGCGGCAAAGCCCTCCACGGCATCAAGCACGTGATCGAGCATCGGTCGGCCTGCGAGAGGCTGGAGAACCTTGGGCAGTTTGGAATGCATGCGCTTGCCCATGCCGGCGGCAAGAATGACGATGTTCATGGATATGCGTGGTCCTGGAATGCGTGACTCTGAAACAAGAAGCGGGAGCCCTCATCGAGGGCTCCCGCCTGTGACTGGTAGATGAATTTTATCAGGCCGGCGAGCTGATCGGAACAACGGCCGGCTTGGGCATCAGAGGCTCGTTGACGACATTGTCACGATTCTTTTCGTGCCACCAGGCCAGAT
>OLIS01001427.1_pt1 | contig 17368 bp, 9 predicted proteins | sample 1601351 | NCBI WGS metagenome assembly OLIS01 (sample SAMEA2452122, study PRJEB22498) | human gut metagenome | biome: human feces; feature: human gut; material: feces | place: Australia | collected 2012
AAAAATCAGTTGTCTCAGGTGACCGGATTGAAAAATATAACGGCAGAAGCGCGAGCGGATGCGGGAGCTATATATATGGATTTTGAGCCGAACAGTAATGTTGACATCATTTTTATTGACGTGAACGAGAAGTTGGATCGAGCTGTCGCGACATTACCCAAAGATATAGAACGTCCCAAGGTGATCAAGGCTAGTGTGACCGATATCCCGGCTTTTTATCTTAACCTGTCGTTAAAAAACGTGGCGCCCAAAGAGCATGACAGGCCGCGTGAGGCCGGAATTGATTTCAGTGAACTGGGGCAATTTGCCCGGGATGTTATTTCAAAACGTATCGAACAACTACCACAGACGGCGATGGTCGATATGAGTGGTGTTGTAACTCCCGAGCTACTTTGTATTCCTGATTACACGAAGTTGACTTCTATGGGCGTGGGTATTGATTTGCTTGAAAATGCGATTAACAATAATAATGTATCCTTAGGAGCATTAAGTATTAAAGACGGAGAATATCGTTACAGTATTCACTTTGATTCCCGGATTATCTCGAAAGAAGATATTGAGAATATATATATCAATCATAACGGGCGAATTTATCAATTCAAAGAGTTGTGTGAAATCGTGGAGCGTCCGGCGAAACGGAACGGTTTGGTACGTAGTGGTGATGATCCGGCTGTTACGTTGGCAATTATAAAACAGAACGATGCCAAGATGGCTGATTTGCAGGAAAGTATTGCCACGTTGATTGCTGATTTGGAGAGGGAATATCCTAATATCCGGTTTGAGTTGACACGGGATCAGACCAAATTGTTATCGTATTCCATGGATAATTTGAGTAGTAATCTATTGGTCGGTGCTATTCTGGCGGCATTAATTATCTTTTTATTTATGAAGGATTTACGTTCTCCGGTACTGATTGTTATAACCATTCCGTTGTCACTTGTGGTCACGCTTCTGGCTTTTCATGTTTTGGGTATATCTCTGAATATTATATCGCTATCGGGGTTGATTCTCGGGACGGGAATGATGGTCGATAACTCGATTATTGTTATAGATAATATATTTCAGAAGTGGCGATTAGGATTGCGGCTTGATGATGCTATTTCCAGAGCGGTGGGGGAGGTTTTTACCCCGATGTTGAGTAGTGTGCTGACTACTTGTTCCGTTTTTTTGCCGCTGATCTTTTTAAGTGGTACGGCCGGCGCACTTTTCTATGATCAGGCAATGGCCGTGACGGTTGCTTTGTTCGCGTCATTATTGGTGTCGGTGCTTGTTCTGCCCGTGTATTTTTATCTGATGTATCGCAAACGTTCGGCATGGACGGAGAATTGGTTTATCGCGAGATTCTTCACGTTTGACTACTATCGTCCGTACGAGATCGGGTTAAAATGGACGTTACGTCATGGTCGGTTGCTGATTATCGGGTTTGTACTACTTGTTCCTCTTACTTATTTCGTTTATCAAATGGTGGAGAAGAGTCGCTTGCCTCGAATATTGCATGACGATACGATTTTGACAATTGATTGGAATAGCGGTATTTCTTTGGAAGAAAATGATCTGCGTGTTTACAGACTGTTGGCACAAGTAGATAGCTTTATTTTGCAAACAACCTCGATGGTGGGTGTTCAACAGTTTCTGATGTCACATACCAAAGAGATCACTCCTTCTGAAAGCGTGATCTATATTAAGGCTAAAGATGCCGAGAGCTTGACACGGATAGAACGGAAAATTTCAGATTACGTGGTTTCGAATTACCCGAAAGCACAAGTTTCTTTTCAAGTTTCCGGTAATATCTTTAATATGATATTTGCGGAAAAAGGAAGCGCGCTTGTTGCAAGATTGCATAGTAAGGAAGGACAGGCTCCGACGGTAGAGCAGGTAACTCGTGTGGTCAACAAGATAGAAAAAGCCCTGCCGGGCGTGTTGATTCCCCCGGCGATGATGGAGCAGAATATTCGTTATATAGCTGATGTGGAGGCAATGGCAATCCATGAGGTCACGTTCGGTGATGTTTACGCGAAAATGAGAAATATGATTAGCCAGAATACCTTGTTTCGTATTAATCAAGGGGGGTATTCCGTTCCCGTGACCACGGGTGATACGCGGGCCGAGGCATCGGATATTTTGTCGGGCAAGGTGCGTAATCGTAACGGGGTTGAAATTCCTCTCTCAATGGTAATCAACGAGACAAAAGGCGAGGATTTTAAGAAACTTTATTCCGGTAGCGGGGGGGATTATTACCCGGTTGTCATAGATGTGGACGATGCTGACGTGAAACGGGTGATGGAGACGGTAGAAGAGGTTGTTAAGGAGGATAAGGACTTTTTCGTGACCTTTACGGGAGAGTATTTTTCGAGTCGGGAGAGTATTCGGGAGTTGATCGTTATCCTGTTGGTTGCTATTTCGTTACTCTATTTTATTCTTGCGGCCCAGTTTGAAAGTATCATACAGCCGCTTATTATTCTATCAGAAATTGTGGTTGATATTTTCTTCGTTTTGTTTGGGCTTTGGATATTTGGCGAGAGTTTGAATATCATGTCGATGATAGGTTTGGTCGTGATGTGTGGTATTATTATCAATGATTCTATTTTGAAAGTGGATACGATTAATCGCCTTCGTAAAAACGGAATACCGTTACTAAAGGCGGTTTTTGTCGCTGGTCACAGTCGGTTAAAACCGATCATCATGACCTCGCTGACGACGATACTGGCTATTGCTCCCTTCTTGAACCGGGTGGATATGGGGTCAGATTTGCAGTACCCGTTATCTCTTTCTATTATTATCGGTATGAGCGTCGGGACGATTGTCAGTTTGTTCTTTATACCGTTGATTTATTACGTGATCTACCGTAAACACTGATTTTTATGAGTAATGATATAAAGAAAAAGGGATTTTTAGAACGTATTCCCACCTTTTCACTTATTTTGATAATGGCGGTGTTGATGGTGGTGGGAGGTGCTTTGATACCTCTGTTACGCATCTCTTACCATCCATCCCCGGAACAGGGGAAAAGGCTGAGTATCTCGTTTAGTTGGCCCGGGGCATCACAACGGGTCATAGAGCAGGAAATCACCTCTAAAGTAGAGGGATTGGTTGCCTCGGTGGTGGGCGTGGAGAAAACTTCTTCCGTGTCATCACAAGGAAACGGAAGTGTGACTGTCGTGCTCAAGGAGAAAGCTAACGTATCGGCCGTGCGTTTTGAAATATCATCATTGCTGAAACAGATTGCCGGGAAATTACCGGAGGGTGCGGGGGGTCTTTATTTACAAGGAGGGAATATCGGGGGAAGGCTTCGACAGAACACACAACAGGTCTTGTCTTATATCATCAATGCCGATATGGATCCCGCTAATATAAAAGACTATGTCGAGCGTAATATTAAACCTTATTTAACACAGATCGATTACGTGCGGGATGTGTCGGTCGGGGGGGCTATGCCACTTTATCTGGATATTGAGTATAACCCGATAGAATTGCAGCGGTATGGTCTTGAATCTAATGTTATCGTGTCGGGACTTCAGAACTTTTTGGGACAACGTTCTATTGTCGGGGATGTTGATCGAATTGATCGTGACGGGAATAAAGAGCGTATTACTTTATTATTAGAGACCGAACGGTTGGGGCCGGATATTGGTAAAACTCCTTTGGCAACAATAGATGGTAAAATTATCTATTTGAATGATGTTGCTAAATTTGATTACAAAAAGCGACAAGAAACCAGCTTTTATCGTATCAATGGTTTGAATACGATTTACTTGAGCATTTTTGCAGACACGGAGACAAATATTATTAAAGCATCCGCGGAAATTCGAGAGCGAATGGAAAAGATTCAAGCAAATTTGACGGATGGATTTTACGTGACACTCACGAATGATGCTGCTAAGGAGGTACGGGAGGAACTTGTGAAATTGGTTAAACGTACTTTTTTATGTTTGGCGATATTGTTCCTGTTTGTTTGGATTGTTAGCCGGAGCAGACGTTATCTTTCTGTTATAGCGATTTCATTATTTGCCAACGTGTTGATAGCCGTTATTTTTTATTATTTGTTTGATGTTGAGCTTAACTTGATTTCGTTGGCGGGTGTTGCTGTCTCGTTGGGTATTATGATCGATACTGTTATTGTGATGGTCGATCATTATAGTTATTACCATAACCGGAGTGCTTTTATCGCTATTCTGGCGGCATTGCTTACTACAATCGGTTCATTGGTGATCGTCTTTTTTATGCCCGATTACGTGAAAGGAGCGTTGAATCATTTTTCCACGATTATTATTATTAACCTGATTGTGGCGTTGTTTGTGGCTCTTTTTTTCGTGCCTGCAATTATTGATCATAACGGGTTGTGTTGTCGGCAGACGAAAAAAAAGTTGTAAGCGTTTAAAAAGAATCGTGAATTGGAGTCGGTTTTATACACGCTATATTACTTTTACACAGAAACGGAAATGGATATATATTACCATTTTCGTACTTGCATTTGGAATCCCGGTGCATTTGCTGCCTTCTAAATTAGGTAAAAGTGATTATTATTACCGAATGGAAGAAAAACAAGAGATGGCGTGGTATGAAGATCTTTATAATAAGACTATAGGGAGTAGTTTTTATCAGGGAACTTTACGCCAGCCATTGGAAAAGGTGTTTGGTGGGACATTACGGCTTTTTTCATCTATCCAGTCATCACGTACTTTTTCTCAACGGGAACGGGAGGTGAAACTTTATATCTCTGCTCAATTGACAGAAGGGGATGATGCCGGGGTGCTTAATCAAAAGATGTGGCAAATGGATCGTTTTTTAGCCAAATTCAAGGAGATAAAACGTTTCGTGACCCGAGTGGATGGTAAAAGCGGTTCCATCGAGGTCGAATTTACCGATGAACACAAGGATGGGGCTTTCCCTCAATATCTGGAATCACAGGTTATTCGAGAGGCTTTGTTGATTGGCGGTGTAGATTGGAGTACAACGGGTGTTAGTGAACGGGGATTTTCCAATTCGCTGGGATTGGGACATAAATCACATCGAATCGGTTTGAGCGGGTATAATTATGATCGTTTGTATAAGTATGCGGAAATGGTGGCCGAGAAGGTCAAGGCTAATAAACGAGTGAATGACGTGGGAATCGAGTTGGGAAGTTCTGATTATTGGCAATCGCAAGGAGAACCGACTTCGGAGATGTATATCAAATATGATATGGAAAAAATTGCTCTTAATCGTTTGAATTTGGGACAATGTTATTCAACTTTGGCCGCGCTGATGGATGAGGGAACTGTTGGAACGTATCGGAATAAAGATCAACGGATTGCAATTGATTATCATTCCTCGGAACGTGATAAGTTTGATGTGTGGCATTTGATGAACAGTTATTTAACTGCAGGAGATCGGCAGATTTGTTATGCTAATATCGGAGAAATAGGAAAACGAAATGCTGCTGCACGAATTACGAAAAATAATCAGGTATATTCGTTGCAGGTGGCTTTTAATTTTATGGGATCGTATGATTTGTCGGATAAGTTTATCAAAAAGACAACCGAAGAGATTAATGCTATTTTGCCTGTCGGTTTCCGGACGGTTAACCAGAGTTTCGGGTGGTACGATGATAGAGGTTCCCAATATTGGTTAATTCTGTTGATTGTTGTGATAATCTTTTTTACCTGCTCGATACTGTTTGAGTCTCTGCGGCAGCCTCTTGTGATTATTTCGTTGATTCCTATCTCGTTTATAGGTACTTTCCTGACATTTTATTTTTCAGGGGTAAATTTTGGAACGGGTGGTTTCGCATCACTTGTTTTGTTGAGTGGTTTGGTAGTGAATGCGGCAATTTACGTGATTAATGAATATAATGGTTTCGTAAACAGAAATCTTGGACGGCTAAATCGGATTAACCCGGTTCGACTTTACGTGAAGGCTTATAACCATAAGATTATTGCCGTGCTATTAACTATTATATCAACGGTACTTGGCTTGATCCCATTTTTGATTGATGGACCGAAAGCAGAAGAGTTTTGGTTTTCATTCGCCATTGGAACAATCGGAGGACTACTATTTTCAATAATAGCTTTAGTATTTTTTATGCCGATATTGATGCCATTTTCTAGTTATTTTAAAAAAACAACATGAATAGAATTAGAGGGAAATAGCAATTTAAGACTATGGTTTATTCAACGTAAAAATAGGACTGTTCTTTGTTGAGTTCCAAATAAAGAGTTTTGGTGTTTTCGATGGATTTATTCATTTGGAGGTAAGTGATCATAAATGGGATGTTTTTTTATTTTTTAAAAGAAACAACAAGATGTATAGATTACGTGAACCGAGGCTTTCGCGTAGAGATTTATACGCGTTTTTCTTTAGAGTTTTAACCGTGTTGACAGAAATATCAAGAGTTTCGGCAATCTCGTTATTGTTTTTACCATCTAGGCTGACAAGAATGACTTCCCGGGTTTGAGGAGGAAGTTGATCTATCGCGGCCCGTAAGATGCGGAGCGTCTCCTGGTAGGTCACCTCTTCCAGGTAAAATTGTTCTTCTGCTTCCTCGTCTTCGATTTTTACCTCTTGGAAATACTGGTGTTCAATTTTTTTATGTTTTAAATGATTCAGGCAAAGATTACGAGTCGTCGTGTAAAGGAAAGATTTGGCTTTTTCAATGACATCGAAATCTTTGCGCTTTTCGTATAATTTAATAAATGCATCTTGCGTGAAATCCCGTGCAATGGCATCATTTTCCGTGTATTTTCGGGCAAATTGAAATACAGGCTCAAAATATTCTTGGAAAAAGAATTTAAAATTGTTGTTGTTTATCAACATCTTATCCATTGCACGAATTTTTGTATGCACAAATGTATAATTTTTTTGTGATTTTATTCACCCACTTTAAAAAGTCAGTTGTTATAGGGGCAAAATAAGCGATAGATTTATGAATCGATTGACAGAACGATATAAAATAGCCCGGTTGATAGCCCGAAAAGTATCCGGTACGATTTCGGAAGAAGAAGCCGACGAGTTGGAGGCTTGGGTAGGATCGTCCGCTAGATATCGGGAAGAAGTAACCCGCATCGAGAGTAGGCTAAGAGAAGATATCCGGCAGGGGCGCAAGTTAAATATGACAGGAGAATGGGATATGTTCCAGCAAAAATTGTCTCGTAAACGTACTATACGTTGGTGGAAGTATTCTGCCGCGGTTGTGGCGGTAGGCGTGTGTGCCATATTTGTGTTACAACTTCGGGAGACCAAAACGCCCCTACAGATCGCTCGATCCGTGGAGAACAACGTGAAGGAGTACAAGGCTAAATTAATTCTGGATGACGGAAGTCTCGTGAATATTACTGATACAACACGTCACGTGGTTATTGCAGGAGCGGGGACAAATATCATGGCCTCGGGGAGTGGGTTAAGATACGAGTCGGGGGATTCACTACCCGTTTCTGCCCCTGTGAAATACAATACGCTGATCGTTCCCCGGGGAGGAGAATATGAGTTGTTACTGGCGGATGGTACACGGGTATGGATGAACTCTGAATCCAAACTGGTCTACCCGGTGCAGTTCCCCGGTGAACGGCGGGAGGTGGAGATGGAAGGGGAGGTATGTTTCCTGGTAGCAAAAAATGAACGACAACCTTTTATCGTGAAAACGAAAGGGGTATCTGTCGAAGTGTTGGGAACCTTTTTTAACGTGGAAGCCTACCCGGAGAATCAAGCAATCACAACGACATTGGTGGAGGGACGTGTAAACGTGTCCGATGGCCAACGCCATTATATCATGTCTCCGAACCAGCAAGTAGTTGCAGGAGAGGGTGAGTTCGTCATTCGTGATGTCGATGCGGCAGAAGTGGTGCGTTGGATTGAGGGAGTGTGTTATTTCTCGGAGGCCTCGTTGGAGAACATTATGGATAAACTGGCGCGATGGTATGATGTGGAGGTGTTCTTTGCCAGTGAGTCGGCTAAGGAGGCCCATTTCTCGTTGGAGATTGAACGCTATGATAACATAGCGACCGTGTTGTCGAAAATAGAGAAAACCGGGCGGGTGAAATTTAAAATTAACGGGCGAATCATAACCGTGGAAGAATAAAAAAGCAGAGAGTACTGGCATACTTTCCGCTTTTTATTAAATATCAACCTCCAAGGCAATGGAGATTTTGTTTAATGTTATCAACAAAAGTATGAAAAAAAAATGGAGAAACAGCGATTTCTGTCGAAGGAAATTGCCTAGAATGTTTATTATTATGAAGACGTGGTTTGTGTTACTATTTGTTTGTACGATGCATCTGAACGCATCAAACCTCTATTCACAGCAGAAGAAAATGGATATTTCCATGAAAAACGCTTCTCTCGTGGATGTGTTCCGCTATATCCGACAGAACAGCGACTACACGTTCGTGTACGATAGCGATGCCGTGAAACAGATGAAGACGGTTTCGCTCGACATGAAAAACGTGGCGATAGAAGAGATTTTGGAGCAATGTTTTAAAGGAAGCCCGTTTGTTTATTTGATAGAGGGGAATTTGGTGATTGTGAAGGAGCAGAAAGGAAAACAGGAACAAGTGAAAAGCGTCCGGGTAAAAGGGTTTGTATATGACACAAAAAAGCAGTCAATGCCCGGGGTGACCGTAAAAGTGGTTGGCTTACCCATAGGTACGGCTACGAATGAAAAGGGATGGTTTGCAATAGATTTGCCTTTGCAAAAGGGTGCATTGGAATTTTCTTTCGTGGGGTTCGAGAAAAAGCAAGTGGAATTTACAGCAAAAACAGATACGCTACGTATCGTATTGAAGGAGGACGTATCGGATTTGGATGAAGTTGTGGTGCGGGCTTATGGTTCGCAGAAAAAGCGGGAAATGATCAGTGCTATTTCAACCGTGACGGCAGAAGAAATGAAAGAACTTCCGGCGGCGAGTATTACCAGTATGTTACAAGGACGTTTGGCGGGAGTGAATATTATTCAGCAATCAGGAGCCCCGGGAAGTGCGGCTGTCATTGCGGTGCGTGGATTTAATTCTTTATTGGTGAGTGGTGCGAGTGATGGACAACCACTGTGGGTTGTGGATGGTGTGCCAATGCATTCTTTTGTTTCCCCGGTGACGGGTACAAATACTTTGGCAGATTTAGATCCAAGTATGATTGAGTCAGTACAGGTGTTGAAAGATGCTGCAGCTGCTTCTATTTATGGTTCTCGTGCAGGTAATGGAGTGATTTTGGTGACCACGAAAAAAGGGCGAGAGGGGATGGCTCAATTTACAGGTAATGTGTCATATTCTATTTCCCAGTTAATGGAATATCCCACGCAAACGGGAGTACGTATGGAAAGGTGGTTGGATGTGATAAAATTGCGGAACACGGTACGACCATCTTATAATGTGAGAAGGCAGGTGTATACTTATCCAACCTCTTATGAAGATGTTTGGGGTAAAAGGTCTCCCGCTTCTTACGATGCTTTTTGGGGTAATGGTAATGCAAATGCTACTACGTTAAATTATGGGTTACAGGATAGCCTTGATCCTTATTATAATAATTCACAGAATTGGTGGAAGTATGTTTTTAATACAGGTAAGGTATTGAATGCAAATATTCAAGCATCGGGAGGTTCTCAAAATTTTCAATATATTGTTGGGGCGGGTTTTTATGATGAAGATGGAATCATGATTAATAGTGGCTATTCGCGTTTTAGTTTACGTTCGAATTTAACTTCTTATTTATCTAAAAAATTGCGTTTGGATACGCGTATTTATCTTTCATACGTGGATAGAACGATGAGTAAATCAGGAAATGCAGATAGTCGTTACGAGGGATTGGATGTGGTTCCGGAAGAACAGAGAACTTATATCGCGGCAAATGCAGATTTGGAGGAGGAATGGTTGAAAGTAGTACGTGGTATAAAGGACCGGACAGATGATTATCGTCTGATGGCTAGTTTGTTTGCCGAGTATGAAATAGTGAAGGGACTCACGTTTTCAGCTTCTGGTAATGTAGATTATTCACAGGGAAATATGAATAAGTTTACGCCAAGTAATTTGGATGAAATTCATCATGAAAATAAGTCGGAAGGAGCGATTGGAAGGGTTTTGTCTATATCTACCGAGGAATTGTTGCATTTTAATAAAAAGATCAAAGATACGCATAGTATAGATGTCCTTTTGGGAATAAATGCGAATAAAGAACAAGAATTCAATATCAATGGTTGGGGAAAAGGTGGAGCAAGTGATTATGTTTATTATTTTGATCCGGTAAGAGTACCTTCGGTGAAAGATTATGACGGGAATTGGGAGTCGATGACTCGTTATGCGTCGGAATTCACGGAAAAGGTGATGGTGAGTTATTTTGGGCGTTTAGGATATAATTATAAACAACGTTATTTGTTAGAATTTACTTTCCGGCGTGATGGAAGTTCTACCTTTGGAGAAGGGAATCGTTGGGCGAATTTTCCATCGGTTGCATTAGGGTGGACTTTTTCAGAGGAACCATTTATCAAGCGTTTGACAGGGAGATGGTTGAACTGGGGTAAAATTAGGGGAAGTTACGGAACTTCCGGACAAGTTTTTAAATTTGCGTATTTAGCACATGGATTGTTGAATATCCAGAAGATATTCTTTCAAGGTAATCCGGGTATAGAAACGAATGTACCCGTGTCTCCCGATTTGACTTGGGAAAAAACGGAACAATACGATTTAGGGGTGGATATGGATATGTTTGATTATCGTCTGAACGTGAAGTTAGATTATTATTATAAATACACGAGTTCTTTGATTTATGACATCCCGTTACCTAGTTCTTTGTATATTAGGAATATACGTACGGAAAACGCCATGGCAATTTCTAATGAAGGACTTGAGTTAGAATTACAGGCCGATATCCTAAGAGAAAATGTTTTGAGTTGGCGAATGAAATTTAATATTGCTCGAAATTGGAATCGTTTTGAGAAATCTTATTGTGGTGAAGATATAGGTAGATTTGTGATCGGACGCCCTCTTTATGGGATGTATGTGGCACAAAATAATGGTTTTTACGAGTCGGAAGATGAAGTTCCGCGTTATTACAATTTTAATGGAGAAGAAACGTTTATTGGCAAAGTGAGTGTTGACAATGGAGTTAGTGGATTGGTGGGGAGTTATAATCTGACAGATTTGAATGGAGATAATTTTATAGGCGATTTGTATTTTGCCGGTTCACCTCTTCCTTTGGCTCACGGGGGCTGGGTGAATGAGTTACAATGGAAAAATTTTGATTTAAATGTGTTGTTTAATTTTTCTATCGGACGTAAAATTATTAACGAAAAGGCAGGTAGCTTGAATGTCGTCGGACCCAAGTTTGTGGATTATCGTGATCTTCACTGGTGGACAGATCCTGGTTGTGATGCCAATATGCCTAAATTAGGATTTGACGTGAAAACGAATATAGATACGAATATTGAAAAAGTAAATGCAATAACTCTTAAACAAATCACGTTGGGATACAATGCTCCCAAGGTATGGGTTCGAAAGGTGGGACTTTCCGGGGTTCGTCTTTTTGCTACAATCGAGAATTTATGTTATCTGAGCAATTATGCCGGAGAAAATCCTGAAGTTATCGATATTTATAGTGGTCGGGATAAAGGAACGCAATACCCATTACCCCGGAAGTGGACGTTAGGTTTAACACTTAATTTTTGAATGAAATGAGAAAAGGTATGATAATATTGTTTCTCGGGTTGTTACTTAATATGGGATGTACTGATTGGGTAAATGTGCAACCGGAGAATTCGACGACTTACACGAATTTTTTTAAAACAGAAAAAGATGCGGCTTCTTTACTTTATAGTATTGAAACCTATTTGCGGGCTTTACCCGTGAGGTTCACGGAATACGGGGAAATGGTGGAACGACAATTTGGCGAAGAGTTAGAATGTTTACCGATTTTGCTTGATACGTGGAGTAAAGAATATTATATTATTGATGCTGCAAATTTGTTGATTGAAAACGCGTGGCGTTTTCCCTTGTCGGAAGATGTGTTGAAGCCATATTTATTGCAAGCGTATTTTGCTAAGGCGCAGGCTTACTTTCAGTTGGCACGTGATTTTGGAGAAGCTCCTATTATTATAGAAGGTGGTCTTTATGAACCTCGGGCTAAAAGTTCCGTGAGAGAAGTTTTGGAAGAAGCAGAAAAATGGGCATTAATGTCTATCGAATTGCCTAAATACGAGGATTTGAAAATAGGGAATGTGAAAATTTGTAAGCAGTATGGTTCTAAAGGTGCGGCCGTGGCATTACTGGCTCATATTTACGCTTGGCGTGCCGGAGTTTTTGGGGAAGAGGACTATTGGAGCAAGGCAGAGGAATATTGTTCCATGATAATAAATGGAGAAGTTGGGTATTATGATTTGGTGACAACGCCCGAGGAGGTATGTTTGGATGTGTTAAAAGGAGAAAGTCGTGAAGGCATTTGGGAGATGTATATCGATGAAAAAGAGTTGGAAACGGCTTATTTTTACGGTATAACAAAAAGTTTGTTTAGTTTTCCTGTTATAAACACTGCATCTCCGGATGAATGGTTGGATTATGTTGTATCTAAAGATCAATTGAATGCATTGTACGATGTGGGAGATTTACGTGCGTCTGCTTATTTCTGGCATCCGGAGGCAGACTCTATTTATTTGAAAAATGTAGGTGGAGAGGTCATTGCAGATGTTGAGCGTGGTGATGATATCGTGATCCAAGCGTATGGGAATAATGTGAGGGGACATCTTTATAAATTTCGTTATTCTCATTATAGTGTGGTGGATTGGTACCCAACTCCTTTGTTTGACGGGATGAACATGAACGTAATTCGTTGTCGTTTAGCGGATATTATTTTGTTACGTGCGGAATGTCGAGCTCGTCAAGGTAAAGCCGAAGCCGTGGAGGATTTGAATAGAATTCGAAAGCGGGCATATGGAGATGACCAACATGGATGGCCTAATGCTAATGATGTAGAGAAAGGATTGGATAAAGATATTCGGTTAGCTATTTTCCGAGAAAGGGAAAAAGAATTTTTATTGGAAGGTTGTCGTTATTATGATGCCCGGCGTAATGGTGTAGATTACGTGAGGAGATTGTTACCTGCCTATAACAATCTGACAGATCAGGAGATTGAAGATGGGGCTCTTTATATGGGACTTGCAGATGATATCTTTAGCAATAACGATTTAGTTCGTCAAAATGTGTATTGGAATAGTAGATTACAATAATTTGAATGAATATGGTAAAAGTGATATATATAGTTGGAGTGATGTTCTTGTTTTGTATAATTTCTTGTACGAAAGATAATTATATTGATACGGGTATTAGTAAAAATCGTTTTGATGGAAATATGTTAGAATACATGGAATCACATTCTTATGATTGGGATTCAACAGTTGTAATGATCCGTCATGCGGGTGCGGATATGGTTACACTTTTTGAAGGAAGAGAGCCGGGGCATGAGAAAATTACTTTTTTAGGAATAACAAATCATTCTATTCGCCGTTATTTGTTGATGAATGGAATAAATAGCGTGAGAGATTTGGATCCCGAATGGTGTCGTTCGATATTGTTACAACATGTTATTGACAGAAAATTGTACAGAAAAGATATTCCAGAAGGTAAGTTAGGAGATTTCGGAACTGTGGGAGAAGGAGGAGTGGTGGTTAATACTTTGGCAGGGACGCAAGTGTGGATGTACGTTGTTTTGCAAGAGGCAAACGGGATAAAAGAACATGCTGCTCGTCCGATATTTTTGAATTTTATGCGAGCGAATAAAAATTTTAATATTGCTTCCGGTGATATAGAGCCGGATAACGGATTAGTACATGCGTTAGAATACAAGTTTACTTTGGGAGATGAAGAGTAATAATTGAAAAAAAAATGCAGATGAAAAAAATATTATTTATAAGTGTGTTATTCGTGTCGTTAATGGCTTGCCATGAGACAACAATTGGTTATCTTGTTACAAAGGATGCTTCTTATGATCCTGATACTATGTATATTCGTAAAACACCGGATCCGGTGTTAGATGCTGTTCGGTTGGAAAATAACGCTCCTTGGATTTCTTTCTCTTTGCAAGGATATAGAGGAACCGAACCTATATCTTTTAGTGTGGAATCTGTGGTTTCTTCTGAGGGGGAGGAGGCTGCTCGCTTGTTTAAGGAAGAGTTGCAAATTCGGGGTGGAGGGGCATTAATGTATCCTTTTAGAAATAATGCTCGTCCAGGTTTTTATACAGTATCGGTGCGATTGACGAATGAGGGGTATAGTCAAGTGATTGCAAAGGCTTTAACTTTTGTGGTGTTGGAATAGTGTTGAAAGAAAATGCCAAGCGTTATTCCCATTTTGCGTGCTTGTGGGATGACGCTTGGTTTTCAGATCTTTCAGGTCAGTTCTCCCGCTCGAATCTGTTCCGTGGGTGAACAAAAAGTGTTTATCCTGAATTAATGTAGAATATAGTTATCAAAGTTGCATCATATTGCTATCATAAGGCGAGCCCCTCCCATTCCGCTCCCATTCCGCTCCAATTCTCCTCCTATTAAAATAGGAGAAAATTATCAGAAAAATGGTAAATGTGTATGTTGAGGTGGGTCGATGATAAGAATATGGTAGCTGGCTGATGGTTACATGAGGTATTAATTCTGCTTGAATTGTGTTCTTGCTGGGGAGAAGTTCTGTTTAAAGAGGAATTTCTTTTTGGGGGAGAAGTGGAGGAGGGGAAAGGGCATAAAAAATCTCCGGGCGATGGTAATTTCCCGGAGATTTTTTGATTCGTTTATTCTGAGTTGATTTATTTTAACTCTGCCAATTGCTGTTCAATAGCTTTGATTTTTGCTTCGGCATCAGCTTGTTTCTTACGTTCGTTCTCGACAACTTGTGCCGGGGCTCCATGGACGAACTTCTCGTTAGAGAGTTTTTTCATTACGGACGCCAGGAAGCCTTGGGCGTACGCGAGGTCTGCTTGTAGTTTAGCCCTGACTTCTTCCGTGTTGACTTCTCCGACCGCGGGGATGAAGTATTCTACCGTGTCGCAGATGAAGCTCCACGCGCCTTTTACCGTGTCACTCACCATTTCTACGTCTTGGATATTACCCATTTTGCAGATGATGCTTTCGAATTGTAGCGGGTAGCGATCGTTGCTTTTAACTCTTAACGAGATGGCATCCTTGAAAGCGATGTTGTTTTGCTTGCGAATCGTACGGATTCCGGCGATGACTTCTTTCGTGTTCTCGAAGGTATTCAAGAAGTTTTCATCGTATTTCCCGGGTATGGGCATCACGGATACCATGATGCTTTCTCCCTCTTTTCGCTCTCTCAGGTTCTGCCAGATCTCTTCGGTGATGAACGGCATGAACGGGTGAAGCAGTTGCAACATCTCCTCGAAGAGGTAGATGGTTTTATTATACGTGGTCCGGTCGATCGGTTGTTCGAAACCCGGTTTGATGATTTCCAGTAACCAGGACGAGAATTCGTCGCGGAAGCCGGTGTACACGGTCATCAGTGCTTCGGAGATCCGGTATTGCTCGAATTGCGTGTTCAAGGTTTCCTTGCATTTGTTCAAATATTGTTCAAACCATTCGAGGGCTAATTTGGAATGCAAGGGTTGCTCCAGGTCTGCCACTTTCCAGTTGCTGACCAAGCGGAAGGCATTCCATATTTTAGTCGTGAAATTACGTCCTTGTTCCGGAAGGCTTTCATCAAAAAGAAGGTCTCCCCCCGCGGGTGCGCACAATAGCATACCTACCCGAACGCCGTCTGCCCCGTATTGGTTGATCAAATCGATCGGGTCCGGGGAGTTTCCGAGGGATTTGGACATCTTGCGATGAAGTTTATCTCGGACGATTCCCGTGAGATACAGGTTGGAGAACGGTTTCTCGTGGCGATATTCATAACCGGCCATGATCATTCTTGCCATCCAGAAGAACAGGATGTCCGGAGCGGATACCAGGTCGTTCGTCGGGTAGTAATAGTTGATTTCGTCATTGTCCGGTTCCAGTATCCCGTTGAACACGGAGATGGGCCACAGCCAGGAGGAGAACCACGTGTCCAGGCAATCTTCGTCTTGACGCAATTGCTCGGCCGGGATATCCTTACCGAATTTCTCCTTCACTAGTTGCACTGCTTCCGAGAGGTTTGCGGCAACCACGTAGTCGTTGCTATTGGGCAGGTAGTAGACCGGAATCTGGTGTCCCCACCACAATTGGCGGCTGATACACCAATCCTTCACGTTTTACATCCAGTAGCGGTAGGTGTTTTTGTATTTCGGAGGGGTGAGGAGAATGTCGTCGTTCATCACGGCGTCCAAGGCCGGTTTGGCCAGTTCCTTCATTTTCAAGAACCATTGCATGGATAGCTTGGGTTCGATGACCACGTTGGTCCGCTCGGAGTATCCTACCTTGTTGTTGTAGTCTTCTATTTTCACGAGGTTGCCCGCTTTCTCCAGTTCGGGGATGATTTCTTGGCGCACGGCGAAACGATCCTTACCCACGAAGAGTTGGGCGTTTTCGTTTAATGTTCCGTCATCGTTGAAGATGTCGATGGTTTCGAGATGGTGTTTATAACCGATCTCGTAGTCATTGATGTCGTGTGCCGGGGTGATTTTTAGTGCTCCGGTACCGAATTCCATGTCCACGTATTCGTCTTGGATAATCGGAATGACCCGGTTTACCAGGGGGACGATACATTTCTTGCCGGCCAGGTGGCGGAATCGCTCGTCGTTGGGGTTCACGCATACGGCGCTGTCGCCCAAGATGGTTTCCGGGCGGGTCGTGGCAATGGTGATGTATTCGTCTGTAGTCCCGTCAACGCGATAACGCAGGTAGTATAGTTTGCTATGTTCTTCTTTGTAGATGACTTCTTCATCGGAAACGGCGGTTTTGGCCGACGGGTCCCAGTTGACCATCCGGACGCCCTTGTATATGAGTCCTTTGTTGTAGAGGTCAATGAATACTTTTGTCACGCTGGCAGAACGGATTTCGTCCATCGTGAAACAGGTTCTGTCCCAGTCGCAGGAGGCTCCCAGTCGTTTTAACTGTTCGAGGATGATGCCCCCGTGTTTTTCGGTCCATGCCCAGGCATGTTTTAAGAATTCATCCCGGGAAAGGTCTCTTTTCTCGATGCCTTCACTTTTGAGTTTGGCTACCACTTTGGCTTCCGTGGCAATGGAGGCGTGGTCGGTTCCCGGCACCCAACAAGCGTTTTTACCAAGTAAACGGGCGCGTCTGACGAGTACGTCCTGTATCGTGTTGTTCAGCATGTGTCCCATGTGTAGGACTCCCGTGACGTTAGGTGGTGGGATTACAATACAATACGGAGTTCTCTTTTTATCAACGGTGGAATGGAAAAATTTGTGTTCCAACCAGTATTGATACCATTTCTCTTCGCTCGTTCGCGGGTCGTAGTTTGTCGGGATC
>OLIS01001429.1_pt1 | contig 17360 bp, 20 predicted proteins | sample 1601351 | NCBI WGS metagenome assembly OLIS01 (sample SAMEA2452122, study PRJEB22498) | human gut metagenome | biome: human feces; feature: human gut; material: feces | place: Australia | collected 2012
TATAATTCCGGTGGAAATACTCCATATTCCGGCATCTCGTCTTTGTAATATTCTTTTGCGATCTCATCGCCGACCCATACACGTTCGTTGTCTGTGATCTCAATGATCTTATCAAAATCTTCCTGGGTCATCTTCTTATATGGATATGGCATCTTATTCGTCCCCTTTCTGTTGTTTTACTAATTCTGTCAGATATGGAACGACTTTGTACAGATCATCAACGATACAATAGTGTGCCACATTGAAAATCTGAGCTTCTGGATCATTGTTGATCGCTACGATACAGTCAGATCCTGTCATGCAGGAAGTAAACTGGATGGCACCGGATACGCCGCAGGTGATGATCAGCTTCGGACGGACAGTTCTTCCGGAAAGTCCGATCTGATGTGCAACATCTCCGAATCCGTTTTCTACCATAGGACGGGTGAAGGCAAGCTGTCCGCCAAGGGCATCTGCCAGTTCCCGGCACATTTCCACATCTTTTTCATTTCGCACGCCACGGCCTGCTACGACCAGCACATCCTCTTCTTCCAGGCTCTTGACTTTATCGATCACCTCAGAAGAAAGGATCTTGATTCTTGATTCTGCCATTTTATCATTGACAGGACAGACAACCACTTCGCCGTGCGGGTTCACTACCACTTCAGCTTTATCCATGACTTTATATCGCACCGTCGCAAACTGTGGTCTGGACTTCGTGATTCCGATCTGTGCCATGATATTGCCGCCAAATGCCGGACGTACCTGGATCATATCGGTATTCGGTTTGATATCCAGTGTCGTACAGTCTGCGGTCAGACCGGTCTGAACTCTTGCGGAAACGGTAGGTCCCAGGTCACGTCCGATAGCGGTTGCACCTACCAGAACGATCTCAGGCTTATACTTCTCAATAACAGATGCCAGTGCATGTGCATAAGGCTCAGTTCTGTAAGTTTCCAGTTCGGGATCATCTACGAGGATCACCTTATCTGCACCATACTCAGCCAGCTTGTCAGCCAGTCCTTTTACGTTATAACCGATCAGAACCGCGGTTACCTCGGTCTCCAGCTTTGCAGCCAGCTCTTTACCTTTGCCGAGCAGTTCCAATGCGATACCACTGATCTCATTGTCTACCTGCTGGGCGAACACATATACACCCTTGTATTCTTCAATATTATTGGTTACCATGGTTTGCCTCCTATATTAGATGATGTGCTTTTCTTTGAATTTAGCAACAATGTAAGCTGCTCCGTCTTCAGGGGAATCGGGAACGATCTTCTCACCTGCGCCCTTACGAACCTTATCGGATGCCTTTGCGATCTTGGTAGGAGATCCCTTCAGACCAAGGTTGCTGTCATCAACATCTTTCAGATCAGCTCTGCCCCAGGTAGTAATCTCCGCCTTGCATGCATCGAAGATTCCGCCGGGAGTCATGTAACGAGGCTTATTCAGTTCGGATAATGCAGTGATCAGGCAGGGCATCTTAGCTTCTACTACATGATATCTGTCATCATACTGTCTCTGAACGATCACCTTGTCTCCCTCAACCTTAATGTCCTGTGCATAAGAGATTACGGGAAGTCCCAGATGCTCAGCGATCTGAGGACCAACCTGTGCGGTATCACCATCGATTGCCTGACGACCGGTAATGATCAGATCATAGTCAAGGTTTCTCAATGCACCTGCAATGGTAGTGGAAGTAGCCCAGGTATCAGCACCGCCCAGTACTCTGTCGGTAACCAGAATTGCTTTGTCAGCACCCATAGCCAGCGCCTCACGAAGAGCATCTGCTGCCTTGGGAAGACCCATGGTCAGTACGGTAACTTCTGCGCCGAACTCGTCCTTCAGCTTCAGTGCAGCTTCCAGACCAGCCTTATCATCGGGATTCATGATAGCAAGCATTGCGCCTCTGTCAAGAGTTCCGTCAGGATTGAATTTAACACCGCCCTTGGTATCGGGCACCTGCTTAATACAAACAACAATCTTCATTGTATTTTCTCCTTACTTTTCTAATTATTCATTCAACAACGCTTACTTCAACAGATCTGCAGAGATAACCATTCTCTGAACTTCAGAAGTACCCTCGTAGATCTCAGTGATCTTAGCGTCACGCATCATACGCTCTACTTCGTACTCTCTGATATAACCATAACCACCGTGGAGCTGGACAGCCTTGGTAGTAACTTCCATAGCAACCTCAGCAGCATACAGCTTAGCCATAGCAGCTTCTACAGAGTAAGAGATCTTAGGATTGGTCTTGTACTCATCCTTCTTGCGTGCAGCCTTGTATACCAGCATCTTGGCAGCCTCAACCTTGGTAGCCATATCAGCCAGCTGGAACTGTGTATTCTGGAATCCGGAAATAGACTTTCCAAACTGCTTTCTCTCCTTGGTGTAAGCAACGGTTCTCTCCAGAGCGCCTTCTGCAATACCCAGAGCCTGGGAAGCGATACCGATACGTCCGCCGTCCAGAGTGTGCATTGCGATCTTGAATCCCTGTCCCTGCTTGCCCAGCATGTTCTCCTTAGGGATACGGCAGTCGGTGAAGATCAGCTCGTAAGTGGAAGAACCCTTGATACCCATCTTCTTTTCCTTGGTACCGAAGGTAAATCCGGGAGTTCCCTTCTCAACGATAAAGGAAGAGATCTCCTTCATCTTTCTGCCTCTCTTCTCTACGATGCCGGTAACTGCGATTACGATATAAACATCTGCTTCTTTACCATTGGTGATGAAGCACTTGGAACCATTGATGACCCACTCATCGCCATCTAATACAGCCTTGGTCTGCTGACCCTGGGCATCGGTACCTGCACCGGGCTCGGTCAGACCGAAAGCACCGATCTTGCGGCCGCTTGCCAGATCAGGAACGTATTTCTGCTTCTGCTCTTCGGTACCGAAGGTCATGATAGGATCGATACACAGAGAGGTATGTGCGGAAACGATAACGCCTGTAGTTGCGCAAACCTTGGAAAGCTCCTCAACGCACATAGCATAGGTCAGGGTATCACAGCCCTGTCCGCCATACTCCTTGGGAACAGGAATTCCCATGAAGCCGTACTTAGCCATCTTCTCAACGGTCTCTCTGGGGAAAGTTTCGGTCTCGTCAACTTCCTGTGCAAGAGGTTTTACTTCGTTCTCGGCGAACTCTTTGAACAGCTGTCTCGCCATCTCATGCTCTTTGGATAATGTAAAATCCATGATGTTAATCCTCCATTGTTATTTATACTTGGTTGTAATTATCATGAAGTCGGGGTTAAAAACCCCGACTTTGATGCCTACGGATTGTTTATACTTTACTGTGCATCCACAGGAGTCTTGGTGCGGTCTGCATTGTATACATAGAAGCCCTTGCCGGTCTTCACACCAAGGTTGCCGCCACGTACCATCTTACGGATCAGAGGACATGCACGATACTTGCTGTCGCCGGTCTCGTTGTACAGAACATCCATGATGGCAAGGCAGATATCCAGTCCTACGAAATCGCCCAGTTCCAGGGGTCCCATGGGATGATTAGCGCCCAGCTTCATAGCTGCGTCGATACCTGCGATATCGGATACACCTTCCATCTTGATGAAAGCTGCTTCATTGATCATAGGGATCAGGATACGGTTAACAACAAAGCCTGCTGCCTCGTTTACCTGAACAGGGGTCTTGCCGATCTCTTCGGAGATCTTCTTGATGGTATCCACGGTCTCTGCGGGAGTATTCACACCTGCGATTACCTCAACCAGCTTCATACGGTCTGCGGGATTGAAGAAGTGCATACCGATCAGAGGACGGGTCAGTCCGTTGCCGATCTCGGTAATGGAAAGGCTGGAAGTGTTGGAAGCAAATACACACTCGGGCTTGCAGATCTTGTCCAGCTCACCGAAGGTGGTCTTCTTAACTTCCATGTTCTCGAACGCAGCTTCTACGATCAGATCGCAGTCTGCACACAGGTCTTCCTTCAGACCCGGAGTGATCTTAGCTACGATAGCGTCAACTGCTTCCTGGGTCATTTTTCCTTTTTCTACCAGTCTTGCATAGCCTTTTACGATCTTGGCTTTGCCGCCTTCAGCCCATTCCTGCTTGATATCGCAGAGAGCTACTTCATATCCGTCTACCTGGGCAAATGCCTTTGCAATGCCCTGTCCCATGGTACCTGCACCGATAATACCTACTTTCATGGTAAATCCTCCTGTTTTCTATACATTCTATCATTATTTGAAAAACTATTATAACTATTTATTCTGGAAAGGCTCTTTTACTTTTTCCTTGTTCTTGTCAAGGAAAAAAGCCATGCCATACTTCTGATCTTCTGTCTCGAAGCAATCTCCGAACAGCTTCTCTTCGATGGCTACTGCCTGATCCATATCTGCATCCAGGCCATCATTAATAGCCTTCTTGCAGTTGCGTACAGCGATGGGAGCGTTCTTGGCGATGGTCGCTGCCATCTTCTGTGCTGCTGCCAGCATTACTTCCTGTGCGCTCTTTACTACATTGCCATCAGCATCAACCTCGGCGCTGTATACTTCATTTACCAGACCGATTCTGTAAGCGTCTGCTGCCTTGATATTACGTGCGGTGTAGATCATCTGCTTTGCCATGCCTGCACCTACCAGACGAGCCAGTCTCTGGGTTCCACCGAAACCTGGAGTGATTCCCAGTCCTACTTCGGGCTGTCCGAATACTGCATTATCGGAACAGATTCTGATATCACAGCTCATGGAGATCTCACATCCACCACCCAGAGCGAAGCCGTTGACAGCTGCGATCACGGGAATGGGGAAGGTCTCGATCTTGCGGAACACATCGTTACCCTTCTTGCCGAATGCTTCGCCTTCTGCCTTGGTCAGGCTGCTCATCTCTCCGATATCTGCGCCTGCTACGAAGGACTTGGCACCTGCACCGGTGATCACCAGGCAGCGAACCGTTGCCAGATCTACTGCATCCAATGTAGCGTTCAGTTCATCCAGCACCTGAGAATTCAGTGCGTTCAGTGCTTTCTCACGGTTAATGGTGATGGTTGCCACATTACCATTCTGCTCATACAAAATGTAATCCATGTTTTTACCTCATTTCACATTTCTATTCGTGTTTTCAAAACCACACTAAGGCGATAGAGATTCTACCGCCCCAGCGAATATTTATAAAATTAATCCTCGATCTTAACGATGGTGGAACAGCCCATGCCACCGCCGATGCACAGAGTAGCCAGACCGGTCTTGGCACCTCTTGCCTGCATCTCATGCAGCAGAGTCACCAGGATACGGCATCCGGAAGCTCCTACGGGATGACCCAGAGCAATAGCACCGCCGTTGGGGTTCAGCTGCTTATCTACATCAATACCCAGTTCCTTACCAACTGCTACGGACTGAGCTGCGAATGCTTCGTTAGCCTCGATGATATCGAAGTCTTCGATCTTCATACCGGTCTTAGCCATTACCTTCTTGGTAGAAGCCACAGGGCCGATACCCATAACCTCAGGGCGAACGCCTGCAAGAGCACCTGCTACGAAAGTAGCCATAGGCTTAACACCCAGCTCCTTAGCCTTCTCCTCGCTCATTACAACGACAGCTGCTGCACCATCGTTGATACCGGAAGCGTTACCTGCGGTAACGAATCCGCCGGGATTGATGGCACGAAGCTTAGCCAGACCTTCGATGGTAGAACCATGACGAGGACCTTCATCTGTATCAAAGATGATGGTCTCTTTCTTCTTCTTAACTTCCACGGGAACGATCTCTGCCTTGAAAGCACCGTTCTTCTGAGCTTCTTCTGCCTTTAACTGGCTCTTTAATGCGAACTCATCGAGTTCTTCACGGGTAAGTCCCCACTCTTCGCAGATATTGTCTGCGGTCTTAATCATATGATAATCATTGAAAGCGTCCCAAAGTGCATCTTTGATCATGGTATCTACCATGGTTGCATTACCCATACGATAACCGTAACGTCCCTGAGGAATTGCGTAAGGAGCCATGGACATGTTCTCCATACCACCTGCTACTACGACATCTGCATCACCGGCCATGATCATCTGTGCAGCCTGGTTCACACAGTTCAGACCGGAACCACATACCACGTTCATGGTAACTGCGGGAACTTCAATGGGAAGTCCTGCCTTGATAGCAGCCTGACGTGCTACGTTCTGTCCCTGACCTGCCTGGATAACGCATCCCATATATACCTGGTCAACTGCTTCGGGAGCAACGCCTGCTCTCTTCAGAGCCTCCTTGATCACGATAGCGCCCAGCTCCGGTGCAGGAGTTGTGCTTAAGGTTCCGCCCATAGTACCGATCGCGGTACGGCAAGCGCCTGCTAATACAACTTTCTTTGCCATTTGTTTGTCCTCCATTTTTTTGTTTTACTTGGTTTGCTTTCTGAAATGTTTTTAGATTGTTATTTTTTTATCATTTCACTGTTCCTATTTTAACATAGCGAAATCTGTTTTGCAATGATTTTGTCAAAAAAATAACAAAATAACTGATGCAATTTTAAACAGCCTGCCGTAAGTCCGGCAGGCTGTCTGTCATTGCTTATTTAATTGTACCTTTTTACACTGTTTTTACGGCTTATACTTCCGGCTCGATCAGTCCGTAAGTGTCGCCTTTTCTCTTGTAAACTACGTTCACCTGATCAGTCTCTGCATTACAGAATACGAAGAAGCTGTGTCCCAACAGTTCCATCTGGATGCAGGCATCCTCGGGATACATAGGCTTGATATCGAATTTCTTGGTACGAACGATCTTGATCTCCTCATCATCCGTATAGTCATTCTCTACATAGGCCTTGCTAAAAGAAGCGGCCGCCTGCTGTTTGTCAACGATCTTGTTCTTATATTTTTTCAGCTGTCTCTCAATGATCTCTTCTACCAGATCAATGGATACATACATATCGTTGCTTACCTGCTCCGAACGGATAATACTTCCCTTAACCGGAATGGTTACTTCAATTTTCTGACGATCCTTTTCAACGCTTAATGTTACATGTACTTCTGTATCGGGATTGAAATACTTGTCCAGCTTGCCGATCTTTTCCTCCACTGCTGCTCTTAATCCTGGTGTAACTTCGATGTTTCTGCCAACAATAATAAACTTCATGCTGATCATCCCTTCCAAGTATTTATTTACAAAGATCACTGTAGTAACCCTTGCATTTATTGTATAGTCATTATAGCATAATAGTGCAACGTTTTGCAACAATTTGAGGAGTTTTTTACTTGTTTTTGACATTCTGTATGTCAACTTTAAAATCGACAAATCGCGTCATTTTCCGATTTTTATTACATCTTCACAAAACATTCGTTCCTATTTTTTCGTAAATTCCTTGCTTCGGGAATGTGATTTTTCCTGTGGATAATGTGTATAACTTGGTGTATAAGTAACTTTTATCCTATTTTAGGGCTTTTCCCTTGTGGATAACTTTCTATGTATTTTTGCCTTTATTTTGTCGTTATTACGTTTCTGCTTGCTTTTTTGTATACTTTGTATAGTTTTGTTTTGTCAATCCCTTTTTCGTCGCATAATAATATTTTGACAAATTGCACAATTCATTGTACAACTCCATACCTTTTCACCCGTCAGAGCTGGCCCTGGCGCACAAACCATAAAAGGCACTGTGTATTTTCACACAGTGCCTTTTATGGTTATATCATTAGATTAGAAGATTCTCCGAACTGCCAGTACCTTCTTGTAATCGGCATTAGAAACGATGATACCGGTCTTGGCGGTAGATGCATGAACAATCTGACCGTTACCGATATACAGCGCCACATGACCGGAGTAACAGATCAGGTCTCCTGCCTGTGCATTAGCCAGTCCATCAACTGCGGCACCCTGGCTGCGGTCTGCGGAAGAGGAATGAGGAAGGCTTACACCGAAGTTCGCATATACACTCATTACAAATCCGGAACAATCGGTACCGTTTGTCAGGCTGGATCCGCCATATACGTAAGGATTACCAACGAACTGCAATGCGTAGTCGGCAACTGCAGTACCCATCTCGCTGTCTCCGCTGGCTGCATAAGTAACTGCGGGGGCACTAGCAGAAGAACTCTTACTGCTTCCCGCTGCCTTCGCTGCAGCTGCGGCACGGGCTTTTTCTCTCTCTTGCTTCTCCTTAGCCAGACGCTTTGCTTCTTCCTCCTTGGATTCTGCTTCAACGAACTCTGTATGAAGAGAAACAAATTCTGTGGAGACCCATCCGAGGCCTTCCTCGGTATCTACCTGTACCCAGCCATCGGTCTCATCGGATACTACCAGGTCATCCTCTAAGGGAACCAGACCTAATACAGAAGCCTCTAAGGAAGGTTCGGTACGTACTTTTAAGGTTGTGGTGTTAACAGTTGCCAGTCTTGTACCTACCTTTTTGGCAAGCTCTACCGCTTCATCGCCGGTCACACAGTACTCGGCTTTTACATAACCGGTTACGGAACCGGAAGATATCTGATACCAGCCGTTCTCTTCGGAGATGAAGAGACCTACGGAATCGTCATACAGCTTACCGACGATCTCGCCCTGCTCACTGGGCATGCTTCTTACATTTACATAATCATTTACCTGTGCAATGACCAGATTCTTAAAAGATTCTTCCTCGGATGCTTCCGGGGTGGTGTCCATCTGATCATCACGGAGTACGGTTTCAATAATACTTTCAATCTGTTTGGTATTGTTCGTACCTGCGGACAGACTCTCTAACTTATTCCCCTTTGCCAGAGTCAGTTCAATACCACCGCTGGGAAGTACCGATGAAGATGCTGCTGCATCTGCGGTGATATTCATTCCGGAAAAAGCCATAACCGCTGCCATGGTGCACACGGTAATTTTTACAGATTTATGAGCCATTCTATCCTCCTGAAACTCTTGGAGCTATCTTGTTTTCTTAACTTACTGCTTTACATTTTCAAATGATTTGTTACGAATTTGTTACATCTGTTAACAAATATATCACGCAGTTTTCCATTTGTCAATATAGTAAATTAATTGTCAATATTTCCAAAAATCCCCATTTCATGCGGGTTTGCAGAATTTTCACGTAAAAAGAGCCACCACATGGGTGACTCTTTTCTTTAATTATTTTTCGATTTTCTTTCAAATTTCTTAATGAATCTATTACTAATCTATGACTGTTTACGAAAACGGTTGCAATAGTTCCCGGCGCTGACCGCAGCATTAGCACCATCCGCCACTGCCGTTACGACCTGGCGCAGAGGCTTCCTGCGGATGTCACCCGCCACATAGATACCTGCTCTGTCAGTCTCTCCGGTCTCACCTGCCGGAATATAACCATCCTCACCGACTGTCACCAGGCTCTGCAGTAATTCCGTGTTGGGATGGATACCAACGGCGATGAAGATTCCCGCTGCTTCCAGATCCTTCTCTCTTTCCGTCTTCACGTTTTTAATACGCAGCTTTTCCACCATATCCTCACCGCAGATCTCCGTGACCACATGGTCATAAAGGATCTCCACGTTGGGAAGGCTCTTTAATTCCTCCTGCAATACCATGGCCCCCCGCAGACTGTCTCTTCTGTGGATCAGATACACCTTTTCACAGGTTCTCGCCAGGTAGATGGCATCCTCCAGCGCCACGTCTCCGCCGCCGACCACAGCCACCGTTCTGCCCCGGAAAAAGGCTCCATCGCAAGTAGCGCAGTAGGACACACCCATGCCGTTTAATTCTTCCTCACCGGGCACACCAAGCTTCGCATGCTCCGCACCGGTGGCAAAAATCACCGTACGGGTCTCCAGTTCCTGATCTCCCGCGTAGACGCATTTGTAATCGCCACGTTCTTCCACACTGTGTACCGTGGCTTCTAAAAATTCCGCTCCCAGCTTCTCTGCATGCTGTCTGAAAGTCATCCCCATGTCGAAGCCACTGATCCCGGGAAGTCCCAGATAGTTATCCACTTCATAGGTATTGAGAATCTGTCCGCCGCTCATGGGCTTTTCTTCTATAATAAGTAGGTTCAGCCCCGCACGCTTTCCGTAGACTGCTGCGGACAGACCTGCGGGACCGGAACCGATAATGATCAAATCGTACATAATTTTCTCTCCTTTTGTCCAGTGTAGCAGTTCCCCTATGGAAAAGCAAGCCCATCTGTGCTACACTCGTTTTACAGGTTTTTTGCATTCGGCACTGTTTTATCTCCAAAGGTTGCCGTAGAATTCAGAAAGGATACTTTACATGAATACAATAAAGAACACACCGCTTGCTCTTGTCACCGGTGCCTCCCGCGGTATCGGCAGAGCCATTGCGGAAACTCTGGCAGGTGCCGGGTACGACCTGATCCTCACCTGCAGTCACACACTCGAAAGGCTTCAGGACTTAGCTGCCTCTTTAGAAGAAAAATACGGCGTCCACTGTACTGCTTTGGCAGCGGATGCAGCGGATCCCTCTGCGATTGAAAAAATATTTGCTTCCCTGGATCATCTGGATGTTTTAGTCAATAATGCCGGAATCTCCTACATCGGTCTGCTCACAGATATGAGTATCGAAGAATGGCAGAGTGTCATAAATACGAATCTCAGCTCCTGTTTCTATACCAGTCGTCTGGCAATTCCTCTGATGCTGCAAAAGCACAGCGGACGCATCATCAATATTTCCTCCGTCTGGGGAAACGTCGGAGCTTCCATGGAAGTCGCTTATTCCGCTTCCAAGGGCGGTGTGAACAGTTTCACCAAAGCTCTGGCAAAGGAACTGGCGCCCAGCAATATCCAGGTCAACGCCATCTCCTGTGGGGTTATTGACACTGCCATGAATCATTGCTTCTCCCCGGAGGAAATGGACGCTCTCCGGGAAGAGATCCCCGCAGACCGTCTGGGACAGCCTGAGGAAGTGGGACAGCTTGTCCTCCAGCTGATCCAGGCTCCGGCCTATCTCACCGGTCAGATCCTCACCATCGACGGAGGCTGGCAATAATGCCAGCCTCCTAATATTCTTCTCTATATTTCTGCAAGATATTCTCTCATGCGCTTTCTGATATGCTCGAACTGTTTTCTCGTATGAGGATTTTTCGACTCAAAATTCATCAGCCGATCCAAGTACCCCTGTCTTTTCACAATACGGCAGCTCTCGGGATAGACCAGCTCGTACACCAGGGAAATATGTCCCACCACATTATCCACCGCTGTTTTCTTCAGGGAACGCAGTACAGCGTGCTCCTCATCAAAGCTCTGCAACACTTCCGGCGTCACTTCCTCCTGATATAATACCTCGGTGTCCACATTGTAGATCTCCTCCAGCGGGAATTCTACATTGACCTTCAAGATATCGATCTTATCCGCATCCCGTAAAATATGGCAGAACATAGCCGTCCGTTCCTCCAGTCCCTCCGGAATCCGGTAGGCGCTGTGATAAAATACCGCTGTCCACAGAAGTTCATCGCAGGAAGCATCTTCCACGAAATCCCGGATACTGATTCCGGCGTCTGCCTGAACTTCCTCGGGCAGGCTTTCTTCGCTTCCGGAAGCAAGTCCGTGTTTCTCTTCCCAGACCTTACCAAATAAAATTCTTGCTCCGTATTTCGCATGATCGATGGAATCCGCATCAGTAAAGGTTCCATATACCCGCTGCTGCTCAAACCGTCCCACATCATGGAGCAGTCCGGTCAGCCACGCAATATCCACCTCTTCCTCCGGAAGTTCAAGGGATCTGGCGATCTGTTGGCACAATCCGCAGACCCGGTAGGTGTGTTCTATTTTCAGGCGGATCATGTCCCGGCTGCTGTCATAACGGTCCGTGTATTCCTGAAATGCTGCCAATGCTTTTTCTCTGTTGATCTTCATTGTTCGTTGCCTCATATCTTTTATATCATATTTTATGACTCATGACACGTTCGCCTTTTTTAATCCATTCCTTCTTATCTGCAGGCTTCTGTCTCCGTCAGACTTTTTTCTCTGCCAGCGACAGATAGACCAGCTTGTATACCGCTACACAGATTACTGTAACTACCATCAGCAATCCCAGCTCCAATGCCCATGTAGGAATCGTGGAGGCACACACCACAGTCAGAAAGTCCACTGCAAAATGCAGTCCGAAGGCTGCTGCCAAATGCAGCTTTCTGCCTGTCTTCACCGCACTGTATACAAGAATCGACAACGCGATCTGCAGAGCGATCGCACTGATCCGCTCCACCGGTGCGAGATAGAACTGGTAAGCCGGCGTGGTCCAGAGAACAGAGAGCTGACGGTAGGTTACCTCCTGTTGTGCGGGCTCCAATGCCGTCATAGTCTTCTCCATCAGACCACCGTTGATCATGGCTGCGGTAAGGAGATTGCTCATAGAAGACATACCAAGAATCAGAAAAGCTTCAATGCCGCCATGTCCGGCGCCGTACATCAATGCATTTTCCCGGGTAAGATGTTTTTTCAGGCAGAATTTCATGGCGATCCACCGGCCACACTCCTCAAAAAGTGCTGCTGCAAGCCCACCGTAAATCGCATACAGCCAGATATTGTCACGGATCACGCTTCCGGTCACCGTCAGCACGATGGCATGACAGATCTGCTCTAAGATCATGGCAAAGCCAACGAAAATTCCACAACCGATGAAGAACGCCGGCACCCATGCCTTTGTCTTCTTATAAATAAAGATACCTAAAAATATGGGTAAACCCACGGATAATAGCAGAGATATCACCATCCCCACCATACTTGCACTGCTTACAGTTCCCCACACCATTGCTGTTTCCGTTACACTCTCAACTGCCATATATTCTCCTATCCAGATGCCTCTCTGCACTCTGTTGTTTTATCATTTCTTCATCTGTATTGTAAGATTCTCCGGAAAAAGGTAAGAAAACCTTCCTCTACCGCCACCTGATCCACCGCCGCCTCAGGCAGATCATAGAAATATTTCCCGGTTCCGGGATCCAGGGAAATGCTGTCCAGCGGAAACCCCTCTCTGCGGATGCTGCTGTGTGGTACATCCGTCAGCCAGAATTTCTCACTTTCCATGTCAGGCTCCATCGCCTCATATACATGTTCCTCATCCTGCACATAGCAGATGGCATTGCGGTATTTTGCCGTAAGCCTTCCATAGTGTCTGACCAGTCCGATATAGTGCTCCAGCATCTGCTCATCCGTCAGATACACACCATTCACCGTACGCACATGTACCCCGGGCTGGACCACCTCCGGGACATCTTCAAAATACAACCCGGAATCACAGGAAAATACAGGCATACGAAAAGCTTCATAATAAGCATGCGCTTTCTGCTTGGCATTCTCCAGAGGCGTATTGCCTATCTCCGGGACATCGGGGATCTCCACCCCCTGTGCCCGCAGGTCCTGCAGACTGATCAATTCGATGCCAAGTCCGGCTATGCGGTTCTGCATGGCAGCTGCCTTTGCCGGATTGCCGGTACCGTATAACAGTTTCATAATCGTTGTCCTGCTTCCTTTCCGGTCAGATCAGCGCCGGTGTCTGTGCCAGGACAGAGATAATCGCGATCGCCGCCAAAATCACAATAACTACCACTACTGCAACAATGATCTTCTTTTTCATATATGATACCTGCTCTTTCTAATCCTTTTATGTTTTTGCATCCCATGAACTAATGATGACATATTTCAAGGATAATTTCAAGGATATTGGCACATATCCATAATCTCTGGCGCCTAAAAGCCTTTTATTTTTTGATATTTGCCTTTTACAAAATTGATAGCATATTGTACACATACGGAAAAAATAATTGCTGCCAGCAAATAGAAAATTCTGGTATATCCGATTCTCTGCGGTGTATAATACCACCACAGATTATTTTCGTAACTGACAAAATCAAAATCCGTAAACACAGGGAATAATTTTGCGCAAACACCATAAATCGTTTTCACGATCATGAAGCCCAGAAACTGGTTCATCATAATGGAATAGGTGTTATCAGCCAGTAGGTTAACATATTTGTTTTTTCCAAAAACGGGCTCTAACACAGTTGCTATTCTCATCCACATGGCAATTCCCAGGTAACCCACGATAATCGGCATCAACGGTCCTTCCGTGAAATCATTGCACCAGGACGGAGTATATACCAGAAACTTTCCGTAATGATACGTCAGTGCAAGCTTTATTCCCATAATCACTGCAAAATAAAGAATACCGGGAAGCTTTCTTTCATACTTTTCCAGAGTTCTGTTATAAAAAATCCCCAGGCTGTAAAAAGGCATAAAGTGAAGCATTCTGACGACTGCCAACCACCAGCCGGTATTATAGCCTTTGCAGGCAAGCAGATTACCAATGAGTCCCAGAGCAATTCCGATCACGAAAAAGATTACTTCCGGAATATTTTTGCATATCTTTTTCAGAACTTTTCTGTACAGAATGTTTAACACCTGTACCATAAAAAGCGGCATAATGAACCAGCCCGCTAGATTATATTCGAACTGATGTCCGTCAATAATCGGTGCAACGAACAGATTATACAGGGTAAATTCACCACCGATTTTAAAATATTTGATATGTGAGATCTGTACGAGCACTCCATATGCAATATTATACAGATATAATGGAATGATCAGTGTCTTGATCTTTTTCCACAGATACCCCGGTACATTTTCTTCTGCCTCTGTCTTGTAAAAATAGCCGGAGCAGAAAACAAACAATGCCACATGAAGACCTGCATACGGGAACCAGTCTGCCAGACTCAGGGAGATTCCTCCTCCCTCGCAGTGTCCACACAGAACCATAAGAATTCCAACTGCATATAAGATTTTAAATCGATAGTCAATCTGATGATCTGAACGATCATTTGTCAACGTGTTTGTCATTTTGTATCCTCCGTTTTTTTTCCAAATTTATCGAGATAGCTCCGCTTTCTCAGCCGGCCAGGATTTTCTGAGTGCTGCATAGGAAACCAGGAAATTGGCAAGCCAGCCGGCCGGCACGGCAAGCCAGACAAAGTCGATGCCAAAACGCGGTGCACAGATCAAAGCCACAGACAATCGGATCGCAAGGTTTACCATATTGGCAATAAGGAATGGCCGCATGATTCCGAGTCCGCGAAGAACTCCATCGGTTGCCATTTTAATTCCCATAAAGATAAAGAAGTATCCAAGCCATCTCATATAATCTTCGGACACCTGATAGGCCAGGGCTGTTCCGTCCTTTCCCAGAAACAGCGAGGAAATCTGCGTGTGCAGCATTTCAATGACAAGGAAGGCAAGCGCCGCAAAACACACGTCCAACACCAATGCCGCATGATAACCTTTTTTGATACGCTCGGTTTTGCCTGCCCCAAGATTCTGGGAAACATACGGCGAAACTGCATTACCGATGGACACAAATATCAGGGAAAAAACATTCTCCACCCGCATCGTCGCCGCATATCCTGCAAGAGCCTGTGTGCCGAAGGGATTTACCACTGCCTGTACGATCATCATACCGATCGACACGGTAGACTGCTGCAGAACCGAGGGCACTGCGATCCGAAGCATCGAGTGCAGCTTACGCCCGTCAAACCACTGAAACGGGCTTTGGTATCGCCGCATCCGGTAAAGAAAAATCAAAAGTGAAAACACAGCGGAAATACCCTGGGCAATCAGAGTTGCAAGCGCTGCACCGAATACACCAAGCCCCAGACCGGCTACCATCCAAAGATCCATCACAATATTCAGGATGGATGAAAAGATCAGCAGCCCCAGCGGAATTTTTGATTCACCGATGGAAGTGAACATGGTGGAGAGAATATTGTACATGAACAAAAACGGAAAGCCCACAAAATAGACCCGCAAGTACAGTACCGCTTCCTCCAGAATATCGGCAGGGGTCTGTAATCTGCTCATCATCGCATGGGAAAAGCAAAAGCCAAAGATACCAAGAAAGATGCTCAGAAGTAAAAAGCTGATCAGCGACGTAGACACAATGGTTTTCATTTTGCCATACTCTTTGGCGCCGAAATAGCGGCTCACAAGCACACCGGCACCGACACCGGCACCCAGTGCCACACAAATGAAAACATTCGTCAGGGCTGCACAGGCACCCACCGCTGCCAGTGCAGAGGAACCCACAAACTGACCGACGATAATGGAGTCAGCCATATTGTATACCTGCTGAAAAAAGCTGCCGAGAATCATCGGCATTGCAAAAACCGTCAGCGCTTTCAGCGGTGCATCGGTAATCAAATACTCATCTTTTGACATGATCCTATTCCTCCACAGTTCCTTCCGCATTCTTCCATGGCTTCTTCAACTCGTTCATCTGCATCTTCTGGAAGTTGAATGGCATCCAGCTTTCGCGTGAAAAGTTCAATCATCGCAGGATACTGATTTGTAATTGGGTGACTAAACCGATAAAACTGCGGCACACCTTCTTTCTTTATATGCAGCAATCCCATTTCTTCAAGTTGTCTCGATGCCCTTGATATAGAAGTAGGTGTCAGTTCCAAGTCCTTCGCAGCTTGACTTGTTGATAATTCTTGTTCGCCTCCAATCTTAACTCTTTTTGAGTTAAGATACAATATTTGAGTTAAGAACAGTTGAAAATCAACATTATCAAATATTATTTTTACGCAAAAAAGCCCGATGCAACATGAGCATTACACCCACACTGCACCGGATATTCCATCATCAACTTTCATATGCCCTTCTTTTTCTCCGTACCAGCAGGCGACCTTTGCATCGGGTGTACCGGAAAGTTCGTCCGATACTGCTTTTGCTGCATACAAATATGCCGCCCACTATTATCTGAACTTCATGCAGAAATCGCAGCGGTCATTTCCACGCCCCAGCGTCATGCTTCTCTCCCAGATCAGCTTCGGATGCAGCCCGGTATAGCTGATGTCATCACTGTCGCAAAAGCAGCGGCACAGCTCCGGGCAGCCGTATTCTGCGCAGGTGTCGTGATAGGGACACTTCATCATATCCACACGCCAGACGCCGTTACCGGTCTGCAGTTCTTTTGGGGCAAAGCCCGCCGCCGGGCCGAAAACGCTCCGGGTGGATTTGACGAAAACGCCGGGAACAAGGCGGTAAAGCCCCGGTATGTGCAGCAGGGCGGCAAGCTGTTTGTGGCTCGTTCTCGCCAGCTCCTCCACATAGCCGTGAACGATTTGCAGAGCCTCCTCTTTCGGCATGACCCGCTGCAAGGTTTCGTAGGCCGCAATGCCCGGTAATATCTGCCGTTTGAGGTGGTATTGCTTCTCCTTGCTTGCATCTGCATTTTCAGCCAGCAGCACATTCAACCGCGCATCAAAAAATGCATTCAGCTCCTTGGCCTGCGAGGGAAAGCACTGTGCCGCAGTCTCCCGAAAATCACGGGAGAAATAGGTTTCCTTCATCGTCCTGCCTCCGTCCCAGCTTTCACGAAGCCCTTCTTTTTATACCCGCAGTCGCAGTATGGGCCGCCGGAGGCGAGAGTGTACTGCCGCACAAAATCAGTCGCGCCGCCCGCCTCGCTCATGGTGTAGTC
>OLIS01001433.1_pt1 | contig 17336 bp, 10 predicted proteins | sample 1601351 | NCBI WGS metagenome assembly OLIS01 (sample SAMEA2452122, study PRJEB22498) | human gut metagenome | biome: human feces; feature: human gut; material: feces | place: Australia | collected 2012
TGAATTAGTCTTGATGGAGTGTAAATTGGGCGCATTATTAGACAGGGGTAATAGCTCTCTGACGTTTGAGGGAAACACCGGAGCCTTTAACTTGAATTATCAGTTTGGGCGGAAAGATCCTTTTCCCTTGAATGGTACAAATGGTTCGACCAGTGATACTTTTTATACAAAAGCTGTAGATGCCAAGATGACAGGGAGTGCTATTCAAAATAATTTGGATTATAGTATCCAGCATCCTGATATATTTATTAAGGGGGATAATTGGATAAATAATGCAACATTGAATTCCAATCAATGGAAAGTCTCGAACTGTTTATGGGGTGACAATGATACAGCGAAAGGTAAGAGTAATAGTACAAATCCTCCTCCTTGTACAATTTTGGATCCTGCTCCTTGGGGTACGGAAGATGAACGTGGAAAAAAGACAATCGCTGTTTCCATCCCAAGGGAAGTGCCTGTACGAGAGTTTCTCGTTCGTCATACAGCCCGATGCGTTTTAACATCTCTTCGGTTCGGGGAGCGATTCCTGTTTCCGGCACACCGTATATCCCGGCAAATAACCGGACGTTTTCCCATACTTTCAGATCCTCGTAGAGAGAAAATTTTTGGCTCATGTAACCGATGTGTTTTTTGATTTCCTCGCTTTGGGTGCGGACATCGTAGCCCATCACTTCGGCTTTCCCGGATGTTGGCCGACTTAGTCCGCAGAGTATTCGCATGGCAGTTGTTTTCCCGGCACCGTTAGCACCCAAGAAACCGAATATTTCTCCTCGCTTGACCTCGAACGAGATATGGTCAACGGCCGTGAAGTTGCCGAATGTCTTGACCAGTTGTTCTACCCGGATGACGGTCTGTGTTTCTTGGAGAGATATGGCATGTTCCAGCCCGGGAGGACAAAGTATATCTTTAAATCTTTCCAGAATAACTTGGGGCGTATCGATACCCTGAATATGTCCATGTTGTAAGAAAGCGATGCGGTCGCATTGTCGGGCTTCGTCCATAAAAGGAGTGGAAACGACAATCGTGATTCCTCGTTCCTGTAAGCGATGGAGCATTTGCCAGAATTCTTTACGTGATACGGGATCGACCCCTGTGGTGGGTTCATCAAGGAAAAGCACTTCCGGGTTGTGAATTAAAGCACAACATAAAGCGAGCTTTTGTTTCATCCCGCCGGATAAAGCTCCGGCTCTTCGTTTTTTAAAAGGGGCAATTTGCACGTAAATTTCTTTAATCTGATCGTGGTTGGCCTCTACCGTGGTATTGAAAACCGTGGCAAAAAAATTCAAGTTTTCTTCTACCGTCAAGTCTTGATAGAGAGAGAATTTGCCGGGCATGTAACCAATGCTTTGTCTGATTTGTTTATAACCGGAGATGACATCATAACCATTGACCCGTGCTTCTCCTTCATCCGCAACCAGTAGGGTGGTGAGGATGCGAAAGAGGGTGGACTTCCCGGAACCGTCCGGACCGATAAGCCCGAACAACTCCCCTCGTCTGACTTGAAAAGAGACGTCATGTAGGGCTTCCACGTTACCGTATCGTTTCCCGAGATGAGTCGTTTCTATAAGGTATTCCATAATTAGAATTTTACTTCTCCGTACATGCCTATTTTGATCGTTCCGTCATTGCGGACTGCAATTTTCACTGCATAGACTTGGTTGGCCCGTTCGTCATTGGTTAAAATGGTTTTTGGGGTGAATTCCGCCTCGTCCGCGATCCAAGTCACCGTGCCGTTATACTCTTTTTTCTTCTCGTTGCCGAAGTCTGCAAAGACTTTTACCGTATCGTTTAACTTAACAGAGGCAAGCTGGGAGAAGGTGATGTAGGCTCGCAGGTACATGTTTTCAATGTCTGCAATTTTGAACAGCGGTTTTCCGATGGAGGCTAATTCTCCGGGTTCCGCGTATTTAGCGAGAATTGTTCCGTCGATAGGAGCTAGGATATGGCATTTTTGTAGTTGATCTTCCACTTGAGCCACCTGAATGGCCACGGAAGAACTCTGTTCATTTAGGCTGGCGGTACTGTTGCGTAAGGAAGAAATTTGTGCGTCTAGTTGGCGTTGTAGCACAATTAATTGTGAGTCCCAATCGTCCAGTTGTTTTTGGTTTGCGGCATTGGCTTTTAGCAAATTCTCCACGCGGGCCCGCTCACGTTTGGCGGTAGCGATTTGTTCCTGTATGGCAGCGATCTGTTTACGTATGTCCGGACGTTGATTGTCAACCGATTTCATGTTGGCTTGTAGTTGTAGCTTCTTTAGGTAGAGTTGTACGGTGTCAACTAGCCCGACTTCTGAGCCTTGGGATAATCGGCTTCCTTCTTCGGCATGTAGGAAGAAGATCTTACCGTTAGCCTCGGAAGATACGATGATTTCCGTTGCTTCGAATGTTCCGGTTGCGTCATATTCTTTTTCTGAGTTACAGGCGGAGAGAAGCGTTGCAATGGCCGCCATAAGGATCATATTTAGAGTTTTCATATATTGGAGTGTTTGTAAATTTATTCGTATTGTATTTTTTACCTTCACGTGGGATTAATTTGTGAGGTGTTTTTGTTGATACAGATCCATGAGTAGTTGAATCTCGTGCAGGGCTTTGTTCTGCCGGGCTAAATTCTCGTTGGTCAGTTCCCGTAGCATTTCGGTCACGGTCAGCGTGCCGTTGGCTACTTTTGCTTCGGCAGACTTACGGATATTCGTACGGAGGCGAATAATCTCGTTATCCGTTTGCATCTGTTTTTGTAGGGCGGAGATTGCTCCTTGTTGCTCGGCTAATTGCAGTTGGGTGTTGAACAAAAATAAATCCCGGTTACTTTGGATGCGTTGACGTTCGGTGGTGAATTTCCGTTTGTCATTTTTCAACGTGTATAGACTGCCGAAATTCCAACTTAGGCGTGCGCCTACAATATAGTAAGGTTCAAAAGAGTTCTTTAGCATGTTTAGTCCCGGGTTACCGTAAGCTCCTTGTGCGAATAGTCCGAACTGGGGGCGATAACCAATCTTTAAAGATTGTTCTTTCACGTCGATACTATTTTCCTGAGCAGCATACAAGGATAACTCCGGGCGGTTGATGGGGCTAGAATCATTCCCTGGTGGAATCGTTGGTTTCACGAGTTGCGCACCCGTGGGCAGTTCTTCCCCGATGAGAAGGGCGAGCATACGCAGGTAGGTGGTTCGATTGGATTCTAGGCCGACCCGTTGTTGTCGCGTGTTAAGAATTTCTACCTGTACGGCATCCACGTCAGCGTCGTTGGCAATGCCGTTGTCCCGGTAGGCGATAACATTTTTCAAGTTACGTTGTAACTCTTCATTTAATAGCGTGTTCTGTTCCAATTGTTCGTCTAGTAAAAGGATACTGAAATAAACCTGATTTACTCGTTCGTTCAAGGCATACATGCTCACGTCCAGTTGACTTTCGGCCTCTTGGGAAGAGGCTTTTGCTTGTTGTTGCCGCGAGCGGATATACCCTCCGTCCCAAAGGTTTTGTTTCACTTCCAACATGATTTGGTACTGGTCTTTAGGTAAACCTTTGATGGATAATTCAGGGATGTTGAACGGGATTTGCGTGACATCACTTTGATAAGAGGCTTTCCCGCTGAGGCTGACCTGGGGTAGGTTTCCTTTAGCGGCATGGGCAAGGGTGTAACTTTCCGACAATTCGATCAGTTTATACTGACGGGCTAGCGGGTAATGTTTTTGGGCCTTTTGCCGGCATCCTTCGAGGGTGAGTTGCCCGGAGGCGTGTAGCACCAGGCAGGAGAACAGGATCAGAAAAAAGGTTCGTGTCATGTATTTGTATTTTTAATGATTATCTTCTGCAAAGGTACATGTTGAACGCATGATGTTAAGGTTCTATTAGTAGGGGTGAATGTTCTATTTGTTCGAAATAGTATGATTTTTTGTTTGTCTTGTGGGTGAAATATTATCTTTGTAGGAAATCGTCATGTTTTATGAAACCAAATGGGTTGTTGAATTTAGCTTTGAAACAGGTGCGGGATTGGTCTGTACAGCCCTGCAATGATTGTCGTTTTATTTCCGAGGAATTCGGGATTGTCCGTTCTGTGGCTGGGATACAGGATATAAGTGGTTCCCGGATTTTTTTAGGACAACCGTATCGATTGACGGAAGGACGAATCATACATTTGCGCTCCGGGTATGTCCGGGTACGGGTTAATTTGCATGATTTGACCATAAAGGTCCATCAAATGGTGGTCGCTTCCCCTGGCACTGTAGCCGAATTGGTGGAAGTGTCGCCGGATTGCGAATTGTCCATGCTGGGCATTGCCAATAGTTTCATGGAAGGTTGGCAGAAAGAGGAACAGTTAACAGCTTATCTTCAGGGAAGGCTTTACTTGTGTTTGGAATTGGACGAGGCGATCGAACAACGGCTGGAGACTATTTTTTCTTTGTTGTGGGAGATGGTGCATGATGTTCCTTTTCCAAGAGCCATAGTACAAAGTTTGATTTCGACCTTGTTCTATCAGATCGCGTATTTACAGCAAAATAATCGCTTTGTGGGGAAAACTAAATATACTCGTCAGGAGGAAGTGTTTAACCGGTTTATTCGTTTGGTAAATAAATACGCGATCCGTGAGCGTAACGTGGCTTTCTACGCGGATCGTTTGTATTTGACTCCTCGTTATTTGAGTACCTTGATTCGGCAGGTCAGTGACCATACGGTGATGGATTGGATTAATGAGGCCGTCATTCAGGAGGCTAAGATTCTGTTGCTGCATAGTGATAAACTAGTATACCAGATTGCCGACGAGTTGAATTTCCCCAATCCCTCTTTTTTCAGTAAATTTTTCCATCGCATGACGGGGAAAACGCCCAATGAATATCGGGCAGGGAAGTAATGTACAATAACTTTATATACCATTTTACAGTAAATGAACGTAATCTTTGTTTCTACGCTCAAACATCTTATCTGCCTTCGCTCAAGCGTCAATTTCCTCTATAAACAGAGGAGGAACTGCTAGTCCATCTCAAAGACAGTGAGTAATTTAGCTCTCCCTCTGTTTATAGAGGGAGTACGGCGAAGCCGGGGGGGAGTGCGTTAGCTGTAAACTTGTATATAAGTTTCTAAATTATCTTGGGTATTCTGATAAAAAAGCAAGTAGACTCCTTGATATAGTATTCACGTAAGTATTCTTTCTCAGTAAACCTTGGGCACACAGACGCTTCTCTTTCGCTCACGAGCGGAGGTGCACCGAAGTTATTCCGAAAAAGTACCGGAGTTGTCACCTGTTTTCATCGAAATGGCAATGGTTGATCACCGTATGATGTTATAAGAAGCGAATCACGTGGAAATTAGATGGAGTACCTGTTCTCCTTTGCTCTACCAAGTGAGCTCGAAGCGGTCTTGAATTGACCACGCTCGGCAGATAGAGAGCGTGCTTTCTATCTGCCCTCGCTCAAACATCAATTTCCTCTATAAACAGAGGTGGAACTGGTACTTCTTTTTGGATATTGGGAGAGTAACTTAGCTCTCCCTCTGTTTATAGAGGGAGTACGGCGAAGCCGGGAGGGAGTTCGTTGACTGTAAACTTGTATATAAGTTCCAATATTTATTGATTTAAAATTGAGAAAGATAACTGCATATCCAAACTTTTATCTATCTTTGTAACCGCCGTAACTGTTACGGAAATAACAAAGGTAAAAACATGAAGTTTTATAATAGAACAAGCGAGTTAGCAGAGTTGCAACGAATACAGAATTTATCGTTTAGTGACCATTCCCGTCTAACAGTAGTAACTGGAAGAAGAAGGATTGGCAAAACTAGCCTTATTATGAAGTCGGTTGAAGGCTTACCGACTGTCTATTTGTTTGTTGGGCGTAAAAGCGAAGCAACGCTTTGTTCAGAGTTTATTCCTATCATCAGTCAATCGCTTGATACGTTTGTTCCCGCAGAAATACGCACCTTTCGATCATTGTTTCAATATCTAATGGAGCTGGCTTCACAGAAGCCGTTCAATCTTGTCATTGACGAATTTCAGGAGTTCTATAACATCAATGAATCGGTGTATAGCGATATGCAAAATATCTGGGATACTTACCGCAAGAAATCCAAAATGAATCTGATAGTATCCGGCTCTGTTTATTCCTTGATGCAGAAAATATTCCAGAACAACAAAGAACCACTATTTGGTAGAGCAGATAATATTATCAAACTATCGGCTTTCGATTTAACCACGCTGAAAGAAATTATGCGTGACTACAATTTCAATTACACCAATGATGACTTACTCGCTCTCTATTCCTTTACAGGTGGAGTTCCCAAGTATGTTGAGTTGTTCTGTGATAACAGCACATTGAGCATAGACGAAATGATCTCATTTATGGTTCGGGACAACTCTCCCTTTACCGATGAAGGAAAAAACCTGTTGATAGAAGAGTTCGGGAAAAACTATGCAACCTATTTTTCCATTTTAAGTGCTATTTCGGGCGGTATCAATACGCAACCCGAAATAGAAGCCGCATTAGGAGATAAAAGCATAGGCGGTCAAATCAAGCGATTGATTGAGGATTACAATATTATTATTCGCCAACGCCCCATATTAGCAAAAGAAGGAAGTCAAACTGTCCGATATGAAATACAGGATAATTTTATCCGTTTTTGGTTTAACTATTTCGATCGTCACCGTTCATTGATAGAGATAAAGAACTTTATCGGTTTGCAGGCTATCATCAAATCCGACTATCCGACTTACTCAGGTATCATGTTGGAACGATATTTTAAACAACAGTTTGCCGAAAGTTTCCAGTACCGTGCTATCGGCTCGTGGTGGGAGCCTAAAGGCAATCAAAACGAAATTGATATTGTTGCCCTCAAATTGAAAAAAAGCCAAGCAGTAGCAGTCGAAGTAAAACGACAAAAGAAGAATTTTAAGCCTGAATTATTGGCTGCAAAGGTGGAGCATCTTAAGAATAAATTGTTGCCGAAGTATCAGGTTGAGATGGTTTGTTTGTCGTTGGAGGATATGTAGAGTACAAATATTCAAATGAATGGAATAAGACCCTCGCGGAATGCTTTTTCATGTGATCCGTCTCTTTGGAAAGTAAAAAGAAGGCATCCTTTTTAGACTCCTTCGTTATTTTAGTGAAAAGAAGCTACATTGTTGTATTAATTTCACGTTCCTGTAATAGTTTCCGATGTAGGATTCTGTTTATGCATATCAAAGTTTCGCATAGCTAGGGCTTTGTTATCGTTAGCATAACAATATTCACACTTGTGAATACATGTGTTATATTGGCCTATATCCTTAGCCTTCATACACCCACAGAATTCCCGTTGCCCCTTGTCTTTGTTGTTCCCACGAGTGATATACCTGCCGTTATCTAAGACTATGATATCTGCTGGTAATGGTTCAGATTCGCCAAACATATCAGGCTGAGGCATTGAGTATATTTTGACTTTCAAGAAGTCCATAAGCACTTTGTCATTATATGCTCTTCTAATCATCAAAGCATCATCAATACAATGGTTATGCTCCACACCTTCAAGGTCTGCCGCTTCACTACAAGTTGCCAGCGTATAGTTCCATCCCTTACGTTTATTAAGTTCAACTAGTCTTTTAGCAAACTCTATCATCTGAACTTTAGTCCATTCTAAATAATGAACTCCTGCTTCGTTGAGGTTCTTCTTCACCTTACGATAAATGGCTATATCTGCAAAGCTAAAGACAAGTTTTTCTGTATAGCCACGTAGTTGGTCACCGATATTCTCTATCTTGGCCAGTAGGTTATCCATACTTATTTCATCTGTTAAGATGAGTGGGTCAAAACGCCAGACAACTCCCCCCTTACCTAATTGACGAACAAGCTCCTTGAATGTCTCAATACGGAACGAGAAAGAAGGAACGGACTTCTCTAGTCCTTCTTTCTCGTAATCATTGAGTGAATACTGCACGTAGCAACCTATTCCGCGTTCTTTCAATTTTGGCAAATACTTCAGAAGAGGGTGTGGATTCTTAGACCAAAACACGATGAAACGTGTTTGGTCATAAGCAACATACGACTTTACTCCATTGAATGGATTAGTCCAGGCAGAATAGCCTTTCTCCAATCGATGGAAAAACCAATCGCAGTAGAAAGCAGGAATATCTGTGCTTCTACTGGCTGATATTATCAGTGGATGTTGGGCATCAACAATTCGTCCGTCTTCCAACACAATTTCTTTTTTGGGCCATATTGCCATATTGCACTTCTTAAGGCTTGTTATTTACTATTCATATGAAGCACTATTTTATCTAACACAGCACGAATTATAGTATTAGTTCTTCTGTGCCCTGTTAGAACCTTCACCATCTTAGGTGAGACCCAATAATAGAAAGAAACGAAGACACGACCTATGTAATTGGTAAGAAGTTTCTCGTCTCTAAACTGACGTAGAACTATAACGGAAGGATGATCGTAATCACCGTATGCCATCGTTGCTATATAGCATCCTTCGCTCTTCTGAGAATTCGAACTTGATGGCGTATTATTATGAGAATGGTTGTAACTTGGCTTATATGATGGAGATGGGCTACTTGGTCTTGAATCCATTGAGGAGCTAGACGAACTGACAGTTGAAGGAGAAATCCTCGGTGTGTATGAAGGCTTAGGAGTATAGCCGCTTTTTGTTTTTGGTACAGTGGAAGAAAAAGCTTTTATACCATCTACTTCTCTGATACGACTAATCTTGAAGGTACGAGTCTCATTCCTCAGATGGCAAAAGGCTGAGATATATCCCTCACCAAATTCATCTGATGGCCCGATATCACTGATTGTACGCTCTGATATTTCACCAGAGTTTTTCACATACTTGATTTTTACCGTTTTGCCACTTTTTATGGCTTCGGCAATATATTCTGATATTGTCATCGCTTTACTTATAGTTCTTTTAACGATTTTACATTAACTCTCACGGCTTTTGCCTTACTTATCAATCCGTTGTCAGAAGTCAATAAAACAGCATTCTGATTTCTATACTTGATTGCAAGCGAAAGGATTATGTTATCGGCATTCTTCGCATTCAAGTCTATAGGCAGCAATTCAACTGCCCCAACTTCATATCTTATTCTTCTATTCTTTCCTGCATTCTTGATTTTACGAAGTGCGAGTTCAGCTTTGCCCTTAAGCTCCGAGTCCTTGCTCGTCTTCAACTTGTCTAATTCGTCAAGTACTTTTGCTGGCAAGACAACAAGATCTCGCGGATTAATGCGTGCCAATATGTCAGAGTCTTCAATGAACACATTTGTATCAATAACAAATGTTTGGCTCGAACTGTCTAAGTTTACCTTCTGTTTGTTTTCGGCGTAATATGCAAGGTAACCTAATGGTAAATTAATGGAAGAATGAGTTTGTATATAGTGAAGATTTCCGACTACATACAAAGCCTTGCGAGCTCTGGTTACTGCTACATTCACCAAATTAGGAACACTGTAATCAATCCAGCGAATTTTTTCTTCTGGAGAATCATCAGTAACAACGAGGCTATATATTATTACATCCTTTTCATCACCCTGGAATTTATGAACCGTATCCGACACAATCTGCCCAGCCAACTCTTCAGGAATCATAGCATTTATCTCTTGGGATTGAAGTTTGAAAGGAGAAATGATGCCTATAGAAATGTCTGGATACTTCTTTGCGAGTTTTTCTGCAATTTCTATACAACGTTTGGCTTCTTCCTCATTGATGTTCTGCATCTCGTTCTTTTGAGAGCCAATAACATCTTCCCAAATAATTCCTTCCTGCTCCAAGTTGACATTGCCTGGAGCCGTTTTGATATTGAGGTTGATTCCAAGTTTTCTTCTATAGAAGAATTCCTTTGAGTAACCGATGATACCATAGTTGCATCTGAAATGATTATCAAGTACAACAGAGGATGCACCTGTCGTATTTAACAGTGTGTTACAATAATCCCATAAAGAAACGGCTCTATAAGAAGCACGGCTGTTCTCTGTTAGATTTAAAGCAGCTTTTATCTCACCCTCCTCATATGCCGTGACATTTGTGATATGTTTCAACTGCATAGGGTCACCGATAACAACAATCTGCTTAGAACGTTGTATCAGCGGAAGAGCAGAAGATATATCACACTGAGAAGCCTCATCAATAATCAGCAAATCAATCAAGTCTCTCTCAAGTGGAAATGCACTCTTAATAGAAAGATTAGTAACACAGTTCAAATTGAACACATCAAGGAAAGCTGATGCCAACTGCTCATTCAATGGCATAGACTGCATATATGAAGAAATCCTAGCAACAGCGTCAGGTTGCGACAATCTCTTTAATATCAACTGGTTCAAAAGCCTTTTACCAAGTTCTATAGATGCGACATATTGAGATTCTTCTTCAATGCTCTTACAGATAGCATCTTCGTCTATTGCCGACATTCTCCTCTCTAGTTCTTCTTCCTTAGCCTTGCAAGTTTCCAACTGTGTATCAAACAATGATATAGCAGAGCGATAGTCTCTTTCTATCTTCTGATACTCCTCTTTGTATTTAATGATGTCATTAAGCAAAAGAATCGATTTCTTACAAGAATTGATGAGCCCTTCTATTGAAGTATCCGAAATATCGACTTCCTTTTTAAGAGCGTCATTAAACTCTGAGGGTAGATGCAACAAATTGCCTTGCAAGTCATTTATAGAACCAGTCTTAATGAATAGATTAAAGAAAAACCTTCTCAACCAACTTTTGCGATGATTAATTTTTTGGTATATGGCAATAATACGCTCTTTGGACGATGCTATGTTGGCATAAGTGGCAAAGCACATCTGCGGATGAGCAAGATTGTTCTTTAGTGATTGAATATCCCTATTAAACTTGACATTCGCTTCCTCTTTACGATTAAGCAGAGTTATAATCTGCTCGGAGATTGCTTTCTTATCGTCTCTATTCTTGTTTAGCTCATATAGTTTCTTGTGTCCCTCCGTAATTATCGAATAAGCATGTTTATATTTTGCAAAGAGGTGCTCATCAATATCTGCTGAATCTATTTGTGGAATATAATTGATAAAACGCTGTAAGGACGGCTTCAATTGATTGTTTATAGCATCTTTGGAACCAAATCTCAATAAATACTGAATAGGGTCAACACTATCAAAACGTTCCTTAACATTGTCAACAGCTTTGTTGTTTTTACTCGCAACAAGCACCCTCTTTCCGAACAACAATGCATTTGCAATCAGATTGATAATCATCTGCGTCTTACCGGTTCCCGGAGGACCTGTAACGACAGAAACTTTTTTGTTTAGAGCCGAACACACGGCACGCCTCTGACTGTCATCCATTGGAACGACAGAAATTAAGACATCTTCGTCAATATGATGAAGCTCGTTATTGTCTACGTTACCACTTAAAAAACTATGAAGCAATGACGATGCCTCTGTATTGATAAGACTGTTAAGTTCATCTGTAGTCTGGCTAAGTGCAGGAGTTTCGTCAGTAAGAGCTAATCTCAGTTCATATAGCTTTAGGTCATGTGCTATAGCATCGCGCAACACTTGTTCAAGGCGGTTTAATGTGACTGCTGGTTCATACAAGACGCTTTCGATGACAGAAACAACTTCTTGACTTAACCCCAGATCTTCTGCTGCATCTGCACAAACAGAGAAAGATGATAATTGGGCTGGAATAAACTGCCTACTGATATCTATTGCCCTTAAATCCTCCTGAGAGAATACATACTGCAGGAGTCTTATACATTTATTGTTGATAATTACGCACAAACCGATATTCAGATTCTTCGGACATTGCGTATATCTACGGTCGAAATTCTTACGAAATAACTTTGCAAAATCCTCGTTTTCTTCTACATCTATATTGAATATGAGCTGATCAGCATTTTCATCAATATGAATACCTGTGGGATAATCATCTTTTACGGCACCAGTCTTCATCCTTTCCAAACGGACAACAAGTTCGAAGAACTGCCCCAATCTCTTGATGCCATTTTCCGCAGGAGCAACATTCATCAAGAGCTGCCGAACTGTACTCAAACCATTATTTTCGGTAGCGTGATGCACTTGAAACTCAGTCTTTACAACCTCTATTTCATCTCCTTTCTTTTCGAATACAAGCAGATTGATGGTTCCGCCTTGTACTAGATTGCCAATCTGCCTACCCAGTAAATCTTCATTGGATATATTAAATAGACCCGCAAAGTTCTCTATGCGTGTCGCACCGATATTATTGGGACCGACACAGATAAATGTCTGGGTAGTATTAATTCCTGATTCTATTTTATCATGCAACGTCTGCAAATTGACTATAGGAATGTCTAGTATATTAGAGAAAAGATGCACAACGTTTCCCTTGTTAATAGAAATCAGCTCTGCATCCACATCGTCAATATACTGGTTTATGGCAACAATCTTTGATGCAACAACATACTTACTTAGATGTGCTACAGCTCTATCCAGAGCACACCTTGAGGGTTCTATAAGAATGATCTTACTAATGTCAACATGCAGACCTTCATTTCGCAGATAATCAATAAAGCACATGGAAGCCAATCCTTGACCACAGCCCCAGTCAAAGATGGTTAAGTCCTTAGATAACGATTCTAAGTCTTTGATAGTGCTAAGTGCAGTATTTATTTTGTTTCTATGTAAGTTGCCATATGCGCACAGATATTGACAAAGTTCAGTTTCACTTTGCAACACCTTTGTCCCGTGGTTAAGTCCTCTCCATGGGGCATTCCTGTTTACTTCAGGAAGGTAGCAAAAAGCAAGACCTAAGATTTTATCAAAGGTCACTTCTGTCATTGTGTTTAATTCATCAATATATGCCATAACCATCAATTACATAGGGTTTTACTAAATAAATCAATTTACCATTTTCTCAGATAGCATATAGATTAGTTTGATTTTACAAAAATAAAGAAAATCGAGTGATATAGGCAAAGATTATACGGGATAGTTTTTCGGTATAGTAAACCCTATACAATGCCAAATCACAGCATTAGTACTTTTTCGTAATCGTCATTGGAGTAGTAACCAAGTTTCAATTGTTAGGATAATATGAGTTTTCAAAACCAATGTTTATTGGCATCGAAATGTAATGGTTCTTAGGTCCTATGTATCTTGGTTACAGATTCCGTTATTCCTAGGTTGCATCATCCAAAGTTTTCTATTACCCCGATAATAATGTTTCTGAACTCTCGATTACTGATATCTTGTAACCATGATTACTCGGTTATCCATTTCGCACAGCGAAATAACGATTTATCGCTTCCGCTGCAACAGCAGTCGGCAAGTAACTTTTGTGAGGCAAAATGAGTTTTGTGGCCACAAAAGTACAACTTGCTTGGCAAATCCTGTACCCTGAAAACATATCCTGACAGGTCTGTTTAAGGCAGAATCTTCAAGTCGAAACCAAAGGAGAAGTTACCGATGTTCTTGCTTCTCCTGATGTTAGGAACTCTTGATTGGGGAATAATACGGTTGTAATGCTTGAAATGTTTTGAGTATTGGGCTTCCTCTAACAAGCACCCTACAATCCGAAGTTCAATGTTTTGGAGTAGTTTGGGATATAGGTAATGCGACAACTTAATATGTTGGTTTATGATTCTATGATTTATTGGTTATAAAAGTCATGTTTACGAGAAATCCATGCTTGACGGATTATGCAACTCTGCTTCCTAGGGAAAAGCTCAAAAGTTCAATAATGTCAAAGTGTTATCGTGTTATTCGGTATTTGGAAAATCACAAGACACTAAAGAACTAGAAGGGAATTGGAAGAAACGCCTGATGGTTTTGAATAGTGGGCTATACAAATACCAAAGGGAAAAATAGTCACTACTATTAAAGGTGCGGATTTAATCCAACCTTTAATCAAATTGAGGATTAAACATGGTTTAAACATCAAGCCCCAAACACCTAAAAATGCCTATAAAATAAAAGAGAGCTACTTTTGTAACTCTCTCTTTTTCAGTGGTGCCACCAGGAATCGAACCGGGGACACAAGGATTTTCAGTCCTTTGCTCTACCAACTGAGCTATGGCACCATCGTTATTGTTTAACGGGTGCAAAAGTAGAGAAAATTTTTGAAATCGCAAGCGTTTAGGGAGAAAAAAGTCGAAGGGAACTAAAAAAATGATGAAGGGAAGAATTGGAGTGAGTAAAATAGGCTGTGATTCAGTATTTATGACGAGGGGATGAATCTAGTGTAAAATAAAGAAAAAATGCGTGATTAATTTTTGATTATTAAGAAATTACTTATATTTGTCGCGTTAGAAGATAAATAGTTGTTTATCGTTGAAACCAAAGATATACCTCTACGTACCCTTCTATATGTATTATTAATTTTAATTATTTTTATTGTGAATATTTTTGTTGCAAAGTTAAGTTCTACGACCACGAGTGAGGACTTACGGGCTCTTTTCTCAGAGCATGGTTCTGTTTCTTCAGCCAAAGTTATTATGGACAAAGAAACTGGTAACTCTAAATGTTTTGGTTTTGTTGAAATGGAGGATGAGACGGAAGGCTTCAACGCGATCAATGCCTTAAATGAAACTGAATTTCAAGGAAGAAAAATTGTTGTAAAAAAGGCTAGACCCAGAGAAGAAGGTGGCGACGATAGAGGTCAAAGATTCCCAAGAGAAAGAAGATTTAATTCGAATCGTTAAGAATCAAGAAAACAGAGAGTTTGAAAAAGCTCTCTGTTTTTTTGTATCTCATTTGCGGTACTTCGCTTTCAGATAGGCGTATAATACTTGATGCATTAATTGTGCTTCCGTTAGTTCTTCGTCAGTGAGGTTGGGAGCAAGTTCGATGTCGTTGCAGACGTCTGTTAGTTGTTCATCCCGGTCAATACGGTCATCGAAATTCTGTTCTATCAAGAAAATATCAAACAATTGCATTCGTTCGATGGATTCTAAGGCTAGATTCCGGGCCTCCAATAGGTTGTTCTCCCGGTATTTTTTCAGGAAGACTTCAATTAGGCTGTCCGTGAAATAATCCGAGAAATAGTGCATCAAAATGATACGTTTCTTAAGGCTCTCGTAGATATGTGTCGGAACGGTTGAAATGGATTCACTGATGCCCAAGTAGGCGAGTTCTGCCAGCTCGATGCTTTCCTCTTCTTCTTCATCCAGTTCGAGCAGGAGGATTTTGTATAATAAATCAGCATATTCTTCCTGGCGGGTGATATCCCGGCTTTCGTGGTAATAGTGGAAACGATCGGGAATGACTTTCTTAAGTAACAGACGGAGGGCCTTCCGGTCCCCGCTGGCACTGTGTAGTAAAGATTCGTCAAGTATATTTTCCAGTTTGTTCATGGTGGTTTGTTATTTATCCTCGGATGGGGCGAAGTTTACCCAACCTTGGGCTTTCAGTTCAAATGAATTACCGTCTTTCGTGATTAAATTGTAACCTTCGCTTTTGGCACAAGTGTGTCCGATGATGCTGATTTCTTCCATGGTAATCAGTTTATCGTAAGCGTCGAGTGGAGCTGTGAACAATAGTTCATAATCTTCTCCCCCGGAAAGAGCGCACACGGTAGCATTCATGTTGAGTTCTTCGGCCATTTTGAAGGTCTGGTAATCAATCGGGATTTTCTCCTCGTAGATGTTACAGCCAAGGCCGGAATCATGACAGATGTGCAATACCTCGGATGAGAGACCGTCGGAAACATCCATCATGGCTGTCGGTTTAATACCTTTTTCTTTGAGTAATTGGATAATATCCATTCTCGCTTCCGGTTTTAGTTGGCGCTCAAGGATGTATTCATATCCAGAGAAGTCCGGTTGGGCGTTGGGATTTTCTTTGAACACGACCTTTTCTCTTTCCAGCAATTGAAGGCCCATGTAAGCTGCACCCAAATTTCCACTGACGCAAATCAGGTCATTTTCTCGTGCGGTGTTACGGTAAACGATGTCTTCCTCGTTGGCTTCCCCGATCACCGTGATGCTGATACACATTCCTGTTTGTGAAGAGGTCGTGTCTCCACCCACGAGGTCAATCCCATAGTGGTCACAAGCGAGATAGATTCCCTCGTACAATTCGTCGACTGCTTCTAGGGAGAAACGGTTGGAAACGGCAAGGGAAACCGTAATCTGACGAGGTGTCCCGTTCATGGCATATATATCGCTGGCATTTGTTGCAACTGCTTTATATCCTAAATGTTTTAACGGGGCATAAGCCAGATCGAAATGTACGCCTTCAATCAGCATATCCGTACTGACTAATATTTTCTTGTCTTTGTAATCGAGTACGGCGGCATCGTCACCAACCCCTTTTAGGGAGGATGGGTTTTTTAATTTTATATCTTGTGTCAGGTGGCGAATCAGTCCGAATTCCCCTAACGTGGATAGTTTTGTTAATGGTTTGTTTGCACTCATGTTTCAGTTCTTAATATTTAAAACAAAAATACGCTAAATTGATGAATCGAGCAAATGATAATGGGGTAGAGCCACGTGACACGTTACAAGTTTGTGGTGAAGTGTTTTGAGAAAGGGAGTGAATCATAATGGAGATTTATTACGTAATAGATATTATCTACGTGAGAGATGATTGACAGGTAATATTTTTTTGTACTTTTGCACAGATTGATAAATTGGAGATAATAGGGTATAAAAGTTATGGCTAAAGAACAAGACGATATATTGAATGAAGTAACAGAGGGTGAGTATAAATACGGTTTTGTTTCTGACGTGAAAACCGAGATGATCGGGAAGGGATTGAATGAATCGGTGATCCGCTTGATTTCACAAAAGAAGGAAGAGCCGGAATGGTTACTAGAATTCCGTTTAAAGGCTTACCGTCACTGGCTTACGATGAAAATGCCCACGTGGGCGAAATTGAATATTCCTCCTATTGATTATCAGGAAATCGTGTACTACGCGGCCCCAAAACAAGAGGAGAAAAAATCATGGGATGAGGTCGATCCCGAATTGAAAGCGACGTTTGATAAGTTGGGAATTCCTTTGGATGAGCAAAAAGCATTGTCCGGGGTGGCAGTGGATGCCGTGATGGATAGCGTTTCGGTGAAGACGACATTCAAGGAGACGCTGGCAGAGCGAGGGGTGATCTTTTGCTCGTTTTCAGAGGCCGTGAAGAATCATCCGGATTTGGTGAAACGTTATCTGGGTTCGGTTGTGCCCTATTCCGATAACTTTTTTGCAGCATTGAATTCTGCCGTGTTTAGTGACGGATCATTCGTTTACATCCCGAAAGGGGTGCGTTGTCCGATGGAGTTGTCCACTTATTTCCGAATCAACGCGGCGAACACGGGGCAGTTTGAGCGCACGTTGATCGTGGCGGAAGAGGAAAGTTTCGTGAGTTATCTGGAAGGATGTACTGCTCCGCAGCGGGACGAGAATCAGTTGCATGCGGCTATCGTGGAGATTGTG
>OLIS01001437.1_pt1 | contig 17306 bp, 17 predicted proteins | sample 1601351 | NCBI WGS metagenome assembly OLIS01 (sample SAMEA2452122, study PRJEB22498) | human gut metagenome | biome: human feces; feature: human gut; material: feces | place: Australia | collected 2012
CAAAGATAAACAATAATATTGGATTGTTAAAAACACAACAATATTATTTGATCCCAAAGGACTGACATTGTCTATAAATAGGCCTTGTGTCCCAGGTTCGATTCCTGGTGGCACCACTTACAAAGAGTCATTCTTCGGAGTGACTCTTTTTTTATATACGTGCCATAGCTCAGTTGGTAGAGCAAAGGACTGACATTGTCTATAATCTTCCCCAAAATAAATATAATTTGTGACTTAGAGCACGTTGATGCAAGATTTTAAGTATGTCGGTCTTGACATTTTAACTCAAGCAGCGAGCACTCGGAGATATTCATTTCTGTTTTTATCCCAACTGGCTTATAATTCGGAAATTTTATCTAAATTTGTATAAAGCAAGGGGAGATATTTATCATCCCTTTATGACAAGAATTTTGCCCACACCTCGGATGCTGATATGGAGTGACTTTTATAAATTGACTGATTTTATGCTTGTTTCTTGCAGAATTATCGTAATTTTGCAGTAACAACAAAAAGAGTTAGCAATGAAATAGAAGTTTAACAAGACATATTAGAAAAAGAAGTGTTTGCTTCTTACTTGTGAAAGTCCTAAAATCACCACTTTGAAGACTAACAATCACAGCAGTAAGGAAGTGAATGCTCATGCCATAAGGTGTGGGCTTTCCTTGTTTGTGATTGTAGGTGTTGTGGTGATACCTTGGACTCAACAAGAAAGCATCACACCTTTCTTTTTGTGGTATGGCTACAAAAAGGCAGCATGGATAAGGAGTATATCATATTTCAAGAGGATGGCTTATTTGGCGCTAAAGACCAAAGGGGGAAAATTATTATTCAACCACAATATATGGAAATGCAACCATTCAGTTGTGGTCTGTCATTGGTCAGAAACCATCAATATCAATATGCTTATATTGATATTAACAACAAACAAGTTATTCCTTTTGGCAAATATTCTTGGTGTGACCCACAATTTACTTGCGGGTTTTCTCGTGTAATGGAATATCATTATCTTGAAGAGAAGAACAAGTGGGGTATAATTGACATCTTAGGGGATATTGTTGTCCCACTGAAATACGATAAAATATGGGCTATAAAGGAAGAATTTCTTTTTTCTCTCAAGGCTTTTCTCGGTGACAAAGAAGAAAGAATAAACCTTCATCTGTTAAGCAACAAAGTCATTTTTGATGGCTTAGCCTACATCTGCACTTATTCAGTAGAAGCATTTAAGGAATTAGTACATTGTGAGAAACTGTATGTCAAAGCTCAACCCAAAACACGACAATTGTATTTTACTTACGGAGCTAATATAGGTTTTGTTCTTTTAAAAGGAATACCACAAGAGCCTGTAATCTCCATTGTAGCCAATAGTAATGGTAAAATATTTCCTTTGCTAATGGAAAAATCAGACATAGGCAAAACTACATTATTCCCTGCTAAAGTAGCTCCTAAGAAAACTTTTTCAAGAGCAGCATCTCACAAAACATCTTTTTGGGATTATGAATCCGAAAAAATGAATGATGCAGATAATTGGGAAGACCAAAGGCTTGATGCTTTTGAAGGTGACGAAAGTAATTATTGGAATATTGAATAACTAAAAGATATATAAAATGAATAAGAAAATTATTGTACTTTTGATGTTGTTCTGTTGTATATTGATAATCAGTTGCAACAATGAGAATGAAGAAAATAATCTGTCTGTAATTGGAACTTGGAATGTCACAACTTTAATAGAAGATGCAAAATATACAGATTTAGATAAAGAAAAACATAATGAAGTTGAAATAAGTTATGGGTCTTATGTTTGGGAGTTTGTAGAAAATGGTGATGTTAAAGTAACTGGTAGTGCTGATGGTATTTATCAATGGTACAATAAAGGAGAAAAGCCTACAGACTATCAAGCCTTTGTCTTTGACAAGAATCAGATGAAATTGCTAATGGGATTTTCTGATACTTCAAAATCTCCTACTATCTATGATGTGTTAGAATTATCTGATACAGAAATGATATTAAGAGATTCTGCTAAATGGTTGAATTTGGGAGAAGGAGAAGTTATAATCACCCGAACTTTAACTTTCAAAAGAATCAATTAAATGATGGAATTTCCATTAGCATTTGGCTTGCAAAAGACAGGCTTGCCATTGATAGTGACATTAGGCAGACTAAAGAACTTGTGCTTTCTTATAGACACAGGAGCTACGCATAATGTCCTTTTTGCTTATGTATATGAGCATTTAAAAAATGAGTTCAAAGTACTGGAAGACAAACAAAACATCATGGGGATAGATGGAGAATATAAAGAAACTCCTGTCATTGAAGCTACATTCAACTTTGAGGGAACAGATTATACTTCTTCATTTTCTGTTTTTGATGGCTCAGATGCTATAAGGCAGATACAAGAAGAAACGGGGGTGCAAATTCATGGTATTCTAAGTACAGACTTCCTTGTGAAAAACAAATGGATTCTTGACTTTGATAAATTGACAATAAGAACAACTGACTAAAAACAAGACATACAAATGAAGAAAGGTTTTGTAATTTTATCCATCCTATTAGGCTTTGTATTAGTAGCTTCAATCTCTTATAATATATCATTATATCAAGAGAATAAAGCATTGACAGCCAAGCAAGATTCCTTATACACATTGTCAGAAGCACAAAAGGTGTTTAAGGAAAATGGATTAAAGCTGATAGATGATGTAACAGTATCTATCCAAGAGGTTAAAGACCATGCTACCAAGTATAGTATAAATCTGCCTGAAAGTAGGAACTCATTCAACATCAATGGACTTAATCCTCTGATTGTGTATTATCTTGCTTACAATGCAATAGATATTTCCAGCCATCCAATGGTTTTAGAAAACACAATCAATCCTGTAATGGGGAGAGTAAATAAGAATGAGGTTGTTGATAAGATATTTATAACCATGCAACAATTGTCTAAAGGAGATAACAGTAATCTATTCAGTACTTTAAGAATACAGGCAATGAATGTAGGAGATTTGCCAAAGCCTGAAATAAAAGAACTTCCATTAGAATGAACTCAAAATGAATGAAATCTTCATCCATATCAAAGGCATTGGTTTTACATTCCTTCTTGATAAGAAAATGAAGCACAACCTTATTGGTCCTGCATTCTTGGCTTTCTTCAACCTTAGGAAGAGGCAGATGTATTCACTTCCTAAGAATAATATGAGAGAAGTGAATACAAAACCTGCCTATAATCATTTGCAACCTTTTCTTCCTGAATATGTGGATTCCATCAGCACTAATGATGTGTTCCATTATGTGGGGAAGAAAGTAGGAAGATGCAAGGATAACAAGTTGAGGATATGCAAAGTGTTCAGGTTTGGATTTGAGTATGAGGGATATACTTTCTCTTTTCCTTTTCTTCTTGACAAGAATTTGGATGAGTCAGCTATATTAGGAAAAGAATCATTAAACCATATAATCAACACTGTTATGAAACATAAAGCAGAAACTTAGCACTTCTACAAGTGCTAATACATATTGTGATAGACAAATTTAGTATTAACTTGAAAATACTCTTTGTTTTCTCCACTGCATTAAGCATAGTAGGCAAGATTACAGTATATTACTGATGTGCACTAAGATAAAGACATATCTATTTATTACTGAAAATCCTTGTGTCCCCGGTTCGATTCCTGGTGGCACCACAATGTAAAAGAGTCATTCTTAGGAGTGACTCTTTTTTGTTTTCATTTTATCCATTACCTTTGTAATGTTTTTTCAAAAAAATCAATGTTTTGCTTAGTTTTTCACTTTGCTCAACTGTATATATAAGTATATGACACAAGAAAAGGACATAGAACAGATGTTTCGGCGGCACTATGAGAAGATGTACAATCTGGCCAGATACATTCTCTCGGATGACGACGAGAGCAAGGATGTGGTGAGCGAAGTGTTCACGCAGATTCTTGCTGATGATGTGGTTCTGCTGCCTGAGAGCGAGGAAGGTTATCTGATGCGGAGCGTGCGCAACCGCTGTCTCAATCTGATTGCTCACAAGAGCGTTAAGGAAAGAGTGGCGAAGCTATTGTTGGATGATGCCGACGTGATTCTTTCTGAAGACACCGACGAGCGTCTCGAACAACTGTTGCTTCTCATCGACGACCTTGAACCTCCAATCCGTAAGCTAATCTTCCGCTTGCACTATCTGCAAGACAAGTCGTATCAGGAGGTGGCAGACGAGGTGGGAGTAAGCAAAGTGACGGTGTTCAACCATCTCTCTAAGGCAATGGACTGGATAAAAAACAAATTAAATGAGCAAAACAATGAGTACGATGAACAAAGACGAAAAGCGGTTGATGCTCTTCGATATGCAGGAGCATCCAGAGAAATATACTGACAAGCAGGTGGAACGCTTGCTTGCCGACGAAGAAGCGCAGGAGTTTCTACGCGACTTGGCTATGGCGAGAATGGCTGGCAAGAAGGCCACGCCAAAGAAGGTGGATGTGGACAAGGCCTGGAAGGAGTTTTCGGAAAAGCACAATAAGGCTAAGTCTATTAGCAACGGAGCAAACACTTCTTACCGCAACCGAATGCAGATTGCAGCCTCTATCATTGGCATCATCTTCCTCTCGGGCGTAGCCTTGGCTGCCGTGCAGAACGGCTGGTTAAAGTTCGCGGCTGCGGACAAAGTTGCGGACAATAAAGTCGTGGCAGAACAGACAGACAAGTCTGGTCTGTCTGTCGACGACAGCCTTAAACCCGTGACTGCAGAGCCAAAGGACTCGCTCGACATGAAACCCGTTGTGTTCGACAATACCGAGTTGGGAGCGATACTTACGCAGATGGCAGACTTCTATCACGTGAAGGTGAAGTACGACAACGCCGACACACAGCATGTGCGTCTCTTCTTCAACTGGAACAAGATGAAGACATTGGAGCAGAACCTGGAGATTCTGAATGCTTTCGACCGCATACAGATAGAGTATGCCGAAGGAGAATTGGTCGTAAAATAAGAACGGAGGACGTATTATGAAAAACATATTTAAGCCAACGCCCGACAGCAGCAAGACCATCTGCCTGCTTCTTTTCTTTCTGCTGGCTTTCGTACAGCAATCTTACGGCCAGCGCATCACCAGACAATATAATAATGTGTCGTTCTCTGAGGCATTGAAGGACCTGAATGCCCGTCAACATAAATACACCATTAACTTTGTGTACGACGAGTTGGAGGACTTCAAGGTGACAAAGAGCATACGCAACATGAGTGTTCCAAATGCCATCATGCAACTCATTGGCTTCTACCCTATCAGAATGACGCAGGTAGAGGACAACATAATGGTAGAATGTACGCAGAAGTCAACGCTTCGATATAAGGGACGCATTGTAGACGAACGAGGCAATGCAGCCGAATACGCCACAATAGCCTTGCTGTCGCCCATCGATTCCACCATCGTAGGTCAGGGCGTAAGCAATGAGAACGGCTACTTTGTCATTCCTTCCAACTACAGAAAGGTGTTAGCCCGTATCACATACATTGGCTATAAGACCGTAAACCGTATATTCAACAATACGGAGATGGGCATCATCCGACTGCAACCCAAGACCATGATTGTTAAAGGTGTTGTGGTGAAGGGCAAAAGAAATACAGTGAAAGTAGAATTGAACAAGATAACCGTGGATGTAGCACATTCCTATTTGCAGTATATGGGAAAAGTAACCGATGTGCTCGGCATGATTCCAGGATTAACCTCCGACTTGCAGTTGTTAGAAGGTGGAACTCCAACATTTGTTCTCAACGGAAGACCCGTAAGTATGGCTGAGCTTAAAGCCATACCTGCGTCGCAGGTAAACAAGATTGTGGTTGACTCAAATCCAACAGTAGAATATAGCGCCGGCAATAAGGGCGTTGTGTACATCACCACCAAAACAGCATTGGGCAATACACTGTCTACAGAGTTAAGCAACACGTCTATTTTTGCCAGAAACTATGTGGATATGGCAAATGTGTCCATAAACGAGAAATACAAGAAGGTGAGCAATATTCTTACGGCAGGGTTTTCGTATTTAAGTACAACACAGATAGACAAAACCACAGAGACTGTATTCTTGCCACAAAAAGACATAGAGAGCGCAAAGGAGAGACATACGATAGGAAACGCTCGTACGTTCGAATGGTTCTATTCGATGAACTGGGAAATCAGCCGACAACAGTCGTTCGGCTTTCAATATACGGGCAACATATGCAACACGCATATAAAAGAACCTACTTGGCAGACAATGAATGGAACCGAAATGACGTTCAATCAGAAGAAGCGAGGAGCAGACTATCTGCATAGTGCCAGCGTGAACTATAGAAACGAAATCGACTCTACACGCACACTCTCTATTATAGCCGATTACGCACAGAATCACTCCGATGAGACTGGATTGGCAGCCACTGTTCCTACTGTCGCTACAGCAAGTGAGGGGAAATATCATATCGGAGGTACACGCCTATCATACAACTGTCGTCGCAAGTGGGCTAACGTGTCAATGGGACTTTTCTTCTCGACTATGAACAATAAAGGCAATTATGCCTACAATGCGGATGTAGAGACATACGATACTCACGAGAGTCTGTATGGTGCATATTTGTCACTTTCGAGACAATTCAGCAGCTTTTATTTGCAAGGTGGCTTGCGCATGGAAGCCGACCATAGAAAGTTGGAGACCGGCGTGTCCGGAGCGTTCACCGACTCTACAGAATGGAAACTGTTCCCCAACTTGGTAGTAAAGAAGCAACTGACAGCCAAATCTTCTGTGAGTTTATCCGTAGGACAGACCATCGGACGCCCTTCGTTTTCCAACTTGAATCCCGGACTCTACTATTATGATGCCATCTCATATAAGGTAGGAAACCCGCAGCTGAAGCCAAATATAACAACCAACATAAAGCTCAGCTATAACTATGGCAACTTGTTGGCATCAGTAGCCTACAACAGAAGTAAAGACAGAATAGTAGATCTGCCGTTCTGGACAGAAACGTCGGTTGACAATAAGAACATCAAGTTTATGCCTGTGAACTTTAACAAGTCAGAGAACATTGTGGCTACCGCTTTATATAACTTTTCGATAGGTCCAGTCCAGGTAGATCTGACTGGTTCATTCGTCCAGCCCTTTGTCAAGGCAAACTATTTAGGAGAAGAACACTCATGGAACAAAGCTTCTTGGGATATTAATGCAAATGCGCAGTGGCCATTGAACAACCATTCTATTTTAGTATTCGATGCTTATTTCGACAGTGGCGGCACAAGTACGTTGTTCGACCATAAGAGTTGGTGGACGATGGATCTGGTATATATACTTCGCATAATGAAGGGCAAGCTGAACTTGACGGTTGCTGCTAATGACATATTCCATACCGACAGGTCGAACAATTGGACAATGAAATACAATAACATACGGACAACAATGGATACCAACGGCGACACTCAACGCCTGGTAGTGAAATTGAGCTACAATTTTGGCACGTTGAAACTGGACAGCACTAAGAAATCAGCTTCAAAGGATTTCTTGAACAGATTGTGACAAGCGGCTTCCTGTTCAAAGAAACTCGCTATAAAATATCGCAGTCCGAAATTAAGCCAGCGTACACCACATGGTGACGACGAACGGCACGGTGAAGTCGGTGACGAAGCCGTGGTATATGCTGAGGGCTACGTAGCGCTGACCAACGGTCTGCGTGATGATGGGCAGCGTGGTGTCCATTGTCGTTGCGCCGCCAGACGAGATCGGAGCCAGCGGACCGAACCACTTGGCGAGCATCGGAGTGAGCAAAAGCGTAATCATCTCGCGTATGATGTTAGCCAACAGAGCGATGGTGCCGAGTTCGGCACCGCGATACTCGGTGATGAAGATGCTCGAGAGCGAGTAGTAGGCGAAGCCACTGTCTACAGCCAGACAGTCGGTGAGCTGACGGTGATGGAGCAAGGAGCACACATCGTTGTTCATCAGGAAGAATGCCGCCATTGCTCCCATCCACGAACCGAGTATTGTGGCTACAGGCAGCAAAGCCAAGCGCGGATTCAGACTCTTTATCTCGCTCTTCATGTCGGGATTGAGACCTATGCTGATGCCTACGCAGAGCAGCAGTCCGCACAGCGCCACGAAGCTTGTACCGCTGCTCAGTATCCATTCGGGCATACCGCCGCTGCGTCCTGCCAGCACACCGAGCACGAAGAACGCCACAACAATCAGACTACCTTTCATCGTTTCTCTCCTCCTTTCATGCTTTTCCACAACGCCCACGCCAGCACGCAGCTGCCAAGCGTTGCGCTCAACGACAACACCATCGCCTCTACGCCCAACGTGGGCAGTGCGGCGATAAGCTGCTTGTTGCTGCCCACCTCAAGACCGAGCATGAAGAGCAGCAGCCATATCAGCCACGTCGTTACGCGTCCGTTCAACGCACCTATCACGCCGACCTTTGAAGCCAAACGGGTGCGCAGGGTATAACCCAAGGCTATACCGAGAAATATAAACAGTATTACTATAAACATTATTTTTGATGCATTAAGAGTTTGTGCGAAGTTACGACATTTCTGGCAGACTGCAAAGAAAAGAACAGAAAGTATTTAGGCTTTCAGAATATTATACGGGAAGCCTAACGGTAAAACATTTGCAATAACGCCACTTTCGATTTTTACAAATATTTGCAAGTGGTTCGATTTTTACAAATAAAGGTTCGCTTTTTATAAATGCTTTGTCTGATATAAGCCGTAACTTTGCAAAGTAAAAGTTAGGAGGTATGGGCATCTTGCCCATACCATGCAGCCTAAAAAGTAAAAGAGTTTTAAAAAAGAATATATAAACAATTTAAACAATACAACTATTATGGCAAACGAAAAGAAATTCAGAATAGAAGCCGACCTCTTGGGAGAACTTCAGGTTCCTGCTGACGCACTCTACGGCGTGCAGACTCAGCGCGGTATCAACAACTATCATATCTCGCGCAAGACGATGAGCGACTACCCCGACTTCATCATCGCCAACGCATACGTAAAACTGGCTGCTGCGCAGACCAACCACTCGCTCGGCGTAATCAACGACGAGATTTCTGGTGCTATATCTGAGGCTTGCCGAGAGATTATCGACGGCAAGTGGCACGAGAACTTCCCTATCGACATGATCCAGGGTGGTGCTGGCACATCCGTCAACATGAACGTCAATGAGGTTATCGCCAACCGCGCACTCGAAATCATGGGCCACGAGAAGGGCGAATACCAGTACTGCTCGCCTAACGACCACGTCAACTGCGGTCAGAGCACCAACGATGCCTATCCGACATCTATCCGTCTGGCGTTGATTCGCATGAACATCCACCTCGTAGGCGCACTCACCGGCCTCATCAGCGCTTTCCGCTATAAGGCAGAGGAGTATAACGACACTATCAAGATGGGTCGTACACAGTTGCAGGACGCTGTGCCTATGACAATCGGTCAGGAGTTCAACGCATACGCCAACAACCTTGAGGAGGAGATTCTCAACCTCGAGCGCAACGTGAAGCTGCTGCACGAGATAAACATGGGCGGCACAGCCATCGGTACCGGTCTGAACGCCGTTCCGGGCTTCGCAAAGCTCTGCGCTGCCAACCTCAGCAAACTCACCGGCGAGAACTTCGTATCGGCAAGCGACCTCGTAGAGGCTACACCCGACACCGGCGCTTACGTAAGCTACTCTTCTGCTTTGAAGCGTCTGGCTATCAAACTCTCAAAGATCTGCAACGACTTGCGTCTTATGGCTTCTGGTCCGCGCTGCGGCTTGAACGAGATCAACCTCCCGCCGAAGGCTCCTGGTTCTTCAATCATGCCGGGCAAGGTGAACCCTGTCATCCCAGAGGTTACAAACCAGGTTTGCTTCAAGGTTATCGGCAACGATACCACCGTCAGCTTCGCAGCCGAGGCTGGTCAGCTCGAGCTGAACGTGATGGAGCCAATCATCACAGCGAGCCTCTTCGAGAGCCTCACATGGCTGAAGAACGCCATCGAGACACTCACCGAGGAGTGCGTTCTCGGCATCACCGTCAACAAGGAGCGTTGCTACGAGATGGTGAAGAACAGCATCGGCATCGTTACAGCCCTCAACCCCATCATCGGCTACAAGGCAAGCTCGAAGGTGGCAAAGGAAGCTCACGCTACGGGTCGCTCCGTGTACGACATCGTTATCGAGCAGGGCTTGATGAGCAAGGAAGATCTCGACAAGGCACTCGACCCGAAGGAGATGCTCCACTCGCACAAGTTCTCTTTGAAATAAAGCAATAAAGTAGGAGGGTATGGCATCCTTGCCATACCCACGCACCCTTCTACGCAGCCCTCGTAGGAGGGTATGGCATCCTTGCCATACCCACGCACCCTTCTACGCAGCCCTCATAGGAGGGTATGGCATCCTGCCATACCCACGCACCCTTCTACGCAACTCTCATAGGAGGGTATAACATCGAGACCCACAAAACATTCAAAAGCAGAGAGCTAATAATAAATAGACAAGTAAACCTGTAAGCGAAACCATATTTCAAACAAATGGTTTCTGCTTACAGGTTTTTTTTATAATTTTGCACTACATCAATCAAAAGAAGACATATTCGATGAAAGTATACAACTTGGAAGAGTTTGCCACCAAATATAAGCTGAAGGATATATATGGAGCATACGCCGCCCACTTCTCCGTGAACGGAGAAGAGAGCGACAGCTTTTCCGGCTTTGACACATCCGAATACAACATATTTCATTGTATGGCGGAAGAGCGCACCCTGTTCACCAAACTACTCTTGGTGCATGAGGGCAGTTGCCGTATGCGCCTGCAGGAAAACAACGCAGAGCAGAGCATACAGCTCTCAGCTCACAATCTGCTGATAACCACGCCACACGAAGTGGCACACATCGAACAGCTGTCTGCCGACTTCAAGGCGGAAGCGATACTCGTCGACGAGAACTTCGCCAAACAGGCGCAACGCTACCAGCTCGACGACACAAAATACAAGAGCATAGCCGACATCTTCCACTTCGTGCGCGACATCGTGCGCCACCAGCATATCAACAAAGTAGAGATGATACGCAGTATGTTCAACGTGCTGAAGCTCATCATCGACGAGCTGCCCTACGAGCAGTGCTCCGTAACGCACGACCTCGGACACAAGAAAGAGGTGTACGAGGTTTTCCTACACCACCTCTACCGCAACTATCGCAAAGAACGTCAGATACGCTTCTACGCTGACCTGATGAACGTGTCAACGGCTTATCTCTCGCGACTCGTAAAGGAGATAAGCGGATCGACCATAAACGAACACGCCACATCGCTCGTCTACAAGGAGATCTGTAACCTGCTCACGCAGACCGATATGACGATGGGCGAGATAGCCGACCATCTCAACTTCAGCGACCAGAGTGCCATGACCAACTTCTTCAAGCAGCGCTCCGGCATAACACCACTCGCCTACCGCAACAGATAAAAGTAAAAGAGTAAAAGAGTAAAAGAGTAAAAGAGTAAAAAAGTAAAAAAGTAGGAGGTATGGGCATCTTGCCCATACCACGCAGCCACAAAATATTTAAAAGCAAAAAAGTAAAAGAGTAAAAAAGTAAAAAGTAGGAGGTATGGGCATTCCTGCCCATACCACGCAGCCACAAAACATTTAAAAGTAAAAAAGTAAAAAGGTAAAAGCGTAAACAGGATAACATATGAAAACACAAGACCCCAACAGCACCCCGTCTCACCGAACGCAGAAGGCTGCATCGGTGAGCGATATGACGGTCGGATCGCCACTGCGCCAAATCACAAAGTTCGCACTGCCCTTGATACTTGGCTACATCCTTCAGCAGATGTACCTCGTCATCGATGCCGTCATCGTAGGCAGATGGATTGGTGTAGAAGCATTGGCAGCCGTGGGCGCATCCACCTCCATCACCTTCCTCGTTATGGGCTTCTGCAACGGAGCCTGCGCAGGCTTCGCCATACCCGTAGCGCAAGCGTTCGGGGCGAAGGACTACCGCAAGATGCGCATCTACGTAGCCAACGCTGTTAGAGTGTCGGCTGTCATAGCCACGGTGATAATGGTGCTCTCGCTGATGTCCTGCCACCGCATCCTGCAAATGGTGAACACTCCGGCTGACATCTTCCACGACGCCTACACATTCCTCATGCTGCAGTTCGCAGCCATTCCATTCACGTTCGGCTTCAACCTCCTCTCCGGTCAGATACGCGCACTCGGCAACTCGCGCCAGCCGTTCTACTTCCTCATCACTTCCGCCCTCGTGAACATCCTGCTTGACGTTGTGCTCATACTCTTCTGTGGCATGGGCGTAGCAGGAGCCGGCATAGCCACATGGCTCTCGCAAGCTGTATCCGTAGCATTGTGTATATGGTATATACGCAAGCACATGCAACTGCTCATTCCGCAAGGCGACGAACGTCGCTACGACAACCGCCGCACGAGCATACTGCTCAACAATGGTGTGCCGATGGGTCTGCAGTTCTCCATCACCAGCATTGGCATCATCATGCTGCAGAGTGCCAACAACGCTCTCGGCACCACCTGCGTAGCAGCCTTCACCGCCTCGCTCCGCATAAAGTATCTCTTCACCTGCGTCTTCGAGAACATCGGCGTAGCAATGGCTACCTACTGCGGACAGAACCTCGGAGCACAGCGTATAGACCGCGTGACACGCGGCGTGAAGGATGCCATCTGCCTCATGCTCGCCTATTTCGTCTTCACCTTCGTCGTGATATATCCCTTCGGCGACTATATGATGCAGCTCTTCGTAGACAGCGGCGAGGCTGCCGTGGTGAGCAACGCTGCGCAGTACATGCGCATCAACAACTACTTCTACCCCACCCTCGGACTGCTCACAATTCTGCGCTACTCCATCCAGGGACTCGGCTTCAGCAACCTCTCCATGCTCAGCGGCGTGATGGAGATGATAGCACGCTGCGGTGTCAGCCTATGGCTCGTGCCAGCTATCGCCTGGACCGGTGTCTGCTTCGGCGACCCTGTAGCCTGGATCATGGCAGACCTGTTTCTTATTCCAGCGTTCCTGTGGGTGCAGCGTAGATTGAAAAAAAGAAAGTAATACAATTATCAAACAATTAAAGAAAGAAAGGACAACACTATGCACATCGAAGAAAGTTTCATTTGTGGCAAGCACACAGCAGCTGACTGTGAAGACGGCATCGTATGCACACCCAACTTCGTGGCTGTAATCGACGGCAGCACAAGCAAGACACCCTTCCGACTCGACCCAACGATGAAGAACGGACGCTTCGCCATGCTGCTCATCCGCAACTATATCCGCCAGATGGCTGCCGAAGCCACGCTGGAGGAGTTCTGCCAGGGCATAACGAGCCGCATCGCAGAGGAATACGCAGAGCGCGGCATATCCGAACGCATGGCTGCGCATCCTGAGGAGCGTCTCACTGCTTCTGCAATAGTATACAGCGAACATCGGAAGGAGGTATGGATGGTGGGCGACTGCCTGGCCATAGTAGACGGCGTGTTCTACGAAAATCCAAAGCCTTACGAGCAGGAAACAGCCATGCAACGCGCCGACATGATAAAGGGCGGCATGCTGCCCGCAGACGCCCGCCACGCCATAGAGCCGCAGATAATAAAGGCAATGCTCGAAGGCCAGAACCGCCTGTATGCCGTAATAGACGGCACGCCGATATACATGCCCGGCACACGACTCGTCAGCGTACGCAGCTCCGCCGTGCTTGCCTCCGACGGCTACCCCACTCTGCTGCCCACGCTCCGCGACACCGAAAAGGCGCTGGCAAAGCAGCTCGCCGACGACCCGCAGAACATTCGCAGCTTTGTGGCTACGAAAGGTCTCGTTGAGGGCAACAAGAGCTTCGACGACCGAGCGTATGTAAGGCTAACCGTATAGCTGCCGTTTTGTATGATTGTCGTATTCACACTATCCGCCACAGCACAGACATCCGGCGCATAGTAGGCTGTGCATCAACCTATCTGCCAGCATCTGTATACATCACTGTGTATCAACAGAATAAAGGCTGGCAGATAAGCCCCAAGAACAGCGAATCTGTCAGCCACCATAAACGAGCTTATCTATTCCCCTTCGCCCTATTATGTGTCTTGCAAAGCATCTGACAATTACTTTCATCGATCGCTCCGCCTTTACTCCAAGCCTCAACGTGATCGGCATCCATTTCTTTTAGTGCCCAGATTCTATCTTTGTTTGCATCATGACCTACGGCACAGAGAGGACAATTGCTTTCACCTTTCTCTTTAGCTTCTGCTGTCTGACGATTATACACTCTGCGTTTGATATTTTCATCAAAAACGCGCACATTCAGAAGTTTTTTATCTTGGCATCCATCCAGCACATATTCGAAGATGTTCTTTTTATCTGTAACGCATGGATCATTATGTACCCCAGTTCGGGATAATATCTACAACATTAAACCCAAACAGCAAAATATTTTCGGAGATTTATTACTGTTTGGATTCTCAATAGGCTGCTATATAAAATCAAGTTGATGAAAATATCTGCCATATCTCCCAGCATCGACACATCTCACTGTGTATCAACAGAATAAAGGCTGGCAGATGAGTCTCAAAACGACTTATCTACCAGCCTATCTCCCATACCATCCATAAGCGTATCCGTGATGTATATATACTAGCATCGCGGATACGCTTACCACTATTCAACATACACCTTACTTCATCTACTTCTCTTTCGGCATCTCCATCGTAAAGGCGAGGGCTGAGAGGAAGAGAAGTGTATAGGTTATGGTGGGCATATATTGGGACGTTAGTGAATACAAAAACCATGCTCCCACTTCTGATTCGAATACTCTATGCCACGGTATGATACAAGGCACTTCGGAACATACTAAGACCAGCAACATACTTGGGAAGACAGCATAACGCGCTACTAAAAGGGCACGATTGCTCTTGCATTTGTTTACAAGCCAGAAGAGCATGAAGGCCACAGAAAGGGCAAAAAGCCACGAAGAGATGGTGTAAAGGGAGTATTCTATAGCTATATAATATGAATCTCCAGAGCACAGCCAACGACCACCTATAACTTGAATAATTATAGCCAATGCTATCTCCGCGACAAATAACAGCGCACCCCGCTTGATGTTGGCATCCTTCCACCAACGTTTAAAGAGTTGCCATGCCGATGCTCTGCCACTATCAAGACCGAAGGCATAGACAGAAAGAAGGGCAAAGAGGAAGAAGAGGTGGAAATAGTTGACACCCGTATAGTCGGTTGTGCCATTGCGATGTTCTATGCTATAAATCCAAAACCAGCAAAGCGGCATATAATTGATAGCGATGGGCACGATGGCATATCGGGCACAAAACAGCACCCATTGCTTTGCACGATATCGTTTCACCACCCAGCACAATGCCATAAGAAGGAGCAAGACGACGAGATATGCAATAAGGTCAGCATAATAATAGGTAACGCAACTATCAGGGTTAGGTGCGAAGCCTGACCCCGTGATAAAAATCATCTGAAAAAAGTTAGCGTCAAGGTCATAATAATCTGCCTCAGCAACCGACTTTAGTCCAGGCCCACAATAGCCGTAAGAAAGTCTATCTATTAGATGCATCGACACGAAGATGACAACAAAGGCCACCAGGGCACGCATATAACTAAAGCCGAGGTTTTTACCGACATGATTTTCGTTCTTAGCTTGAGGGGCAGAAGGCTTTTTAGGCTGAGGAGCCGTAGGCTTTTCCTTCTTACTTTGAGAAACATAAGGTTCTTCAACCTTAAGTTGATGAGCCGCAGGCTCGTGGGCGATGACCGTGGCTTCTTCGTCTACCGTAGGCTGCATGGGCACAGCAACGCTTGGGACAACCTTTTCATCGAGCATAGCGATAAACGCCTCAACGGTTTGGGGTCTGCCTTTGCGCTTGGGCTGCATGGCTGCAGCGATGGCGACCTTGGTGGTAGGCGATGCTGATAGGCGCGAGAGGTCGAGGTCTGCATCAAGCAGTGCCGTAGCGTTGGGCGGCGTTTGTCCCGACAGCAGTTTATACAGCGTGGCACCCAGCGAATAGATGTCGGTGGCAGGCGAAAAGGTGCTCACGCCGCCAGGCTGATACTGTTCGAGGGGCGCAAAGCCATGACTAATGCCCACGGGTGTGGTGCTGGTTTGCGAGCCTGTTTCGTCGTAACGTTTCGACAAGCCAAAGTCGATGACCACAGCATTGCCGTTGCCATCAATAAGCACGTTTGAAGGTTTAATGTCGAGGTGATTGATGTTGCGGGCATGAATATAGCTGAGAGCATCGGCTACCTGACGAATGTAACCACGGGCTGTAGCCTCGGCCAAGATGCCATCACGCTGCACGAGGTCGGATAGCGACCCACCGCTGAGATAGTCCATCACATAATAGGCCGTGCCGTTCTCTTCAAAGATATCGTGAATGTGAATGATGTGCGGGTTGTTAAGGGCGGCAATGGTTTGCGCCTCCTTCACAAACTTAGCACGAAACCGAGCTACCGTGTCGACACTGCCCATTGATGGTACCGACACCTGCGATGTTTGTTCGTCGCGGTTGCACAGTTCCTTCATAAAAAACTCTTTGATGGTGACCTTACGGTTCAGCACCACCTGAGTGGCCAAATAGGTGATGCCGAAGCCACCTTGCCCCAGCACTCCTTCTATGCGATATTTACCGTTTTGCAGCACGGCGTTGGTCTTCAGTGCGTTCATATTGTTTTTATTTCATACCTTTGTCAGGCGCGTCGACCGCCTGGTTGTGTTATTATTAATCGGAAATGAACTTTTTGATTGCATTCGACTTTGGTTCCTCCTCCTTTCGAATAGCAGTTTTTGTATCCGCAGCCTTCTTCGGTTCCATACTGCCAACCTACTTATCTTCGAGAGGCTTCACTTTAGAAACAGGTGGGGTCGTTCTCATCAAACACTTCCAGCACCCTAACTATGTTGTTATGTTTCAGTTTAGCTAAGTTCTCTACTTCCTTACGGAACTTTTTGCGATAGTTTAGCACCATCGTATTGTTAGACCCTTCTACAGTAGAGCCATCATCAGTGCGATTATTCAAGTCTTTCATGTAAAACTCTTTAATCGCAACATTGATAGACACTTCCATCTGCCCAAGTTGTCCATTTACGGCAATCTTGGTTGATGCCAAATAAGTAATGCCGAAATTGCCAGAGCCTAAGACCTTGATAATTTCGTATTCCCCTTTTGTAGTTTATTCCCGATATTTAAAGTTTCCATTATGTATTTCAGTTTATCAGAATGTTACTGGAGGCGGAATGCTACCGGCACCTGATACTTAACACGCACAGCTGAACCA
>OLIS01001440.1_pt1 | contig 17292 bp, 5 predicted proteins | sample 1601351 | NCBI WGS metagenome assembly OLIS01 (sample SAMEA2452122, study PRJEB22498) | human gut metagenome | biome: human feces; feature: human gut; material: feces | place: Australia | collected 2012
ATAATTGCATTTGAATTACCGCTATTCACCAGGTTCAGCTGGTTATCAGCGGAAATTTCGCCCTCGTTGACACCGGCAATACCGCCGACATTAGTAATACCGGTAATTGTAGCCTGCGGAGAATTTTCCAGGTTTTTGAGGTAGGAGTCTGCTGTATTATAGCCTACCATGCCGCCGACATTGGTGCAGCCGGTGATTGCGCCGGTATTGCGTCCCTGGTTTGTAGTAGCATGGTCCTGCATACCTACCAGACCACCGACATTTTGGCTGCCTGCGTCACCAATAATCTCTACAGCGTTGGCAACATCGTTCAGCTCCGCCATATTGGAATTTGACGCCTGCGTTACATTTTTGCCCGCAACACCGCCGATATTTTCTGAACCATGGATAATACTTTCATTATAAGCATTACTGATTCTGCCTTCATTTGTACCAACAATACCACCGGATGTTTGGGTGTTGCCAGTTTTACCGGTAATACCATGAGCAGAAACATTGTTAATATTGTATTTATTCAACAACATCTCATTCTTGCCCACGATACCACCCAGATTAGATGCATATTGATTTTCATCTAGGACTCCAGTAGTCACAGCACTGTTGCTTTGGACGTTGTCGATCGTGCCCCCTATACCTGCATTTGTACCATTAACGCCCGCAATACCGCCTGCTACAGTACCTGCACCGGCGATAACGGTGCTCTGGTCATTGCTGTTGCTGATGTCGCCGTAGTTTTTGCCTACAAGGCCACCGATAGAACCGCCGCTGCCTTTTATGGTATTGCCATAGCCGGAAATGCCGCTGATGCTGCCGCCGTTATTTTCTGCTGCTACAGCGCCAACACTGTCACCAGTATCATTACCGGTGAATACGGAAGAAGCGATGTTGATGTTTTTAACTACCGCGCCACTGCCCAGCTTGCCAAAAATACCGCCTTTAGCCTGCAAGCCGACAATTGTGTGACCATCACCATCAAACGTGCCTGTAAAAGCTGTATTGCCACCGCCGATAGTGTTATAGGTGCTATTGCCTTTTGCATCCACCAGGCCGCTGGCATCGATATCATTTTTCAGGACAAAATTATAGCTTAAAGCATTTCTATCCTTTAGTTTTTCAGCCACACGCTGCAGGGAATTCAGCTCCTCGGCGTTGCTTATCTAGGTATAAATAACATCGCGTATATTGCTTTCATTATTATTTCCGTTATAAATAGTACCGGCCGATTCCACATACAGGTTTTTCAGCTTATCTGCCATTTTGACGGTAGTACCGTTTTCGGTAAGGTCATTCTTGTCAAAGTTCAGATTTCCTTTAACGCCATTAACAGTATAATTATCATCCCAAAGATTGAAAGTGATTTTCATTGAACGCTTGTCATCTGTCAGCTCACTGTTGTTGCCATAAATACCAGTTTCTGCTGTACTATGTGCGCCAATAAAATCATGTAAAGCCTTCACCTTGTCATTTCCCTGCAGCTCGCTGCCAATATTGGAAAGGTCCAAAGTAATATTGCTGCCGGAGCCATTACCGCTCAGGTTAATGCGACCTGCGATATCAAGGTCGCTGTCGACCAAAATATCGCCACTGCTGCTGACAGTCAGGTTGCCCTTAGTCTCAATCTTGCCCTTTTTATAGTTACCATACAGCAGGTTGGCACTGCCGTTCATGTGCGTGCCATCAGTCAGTGTTCTTTCCATGGTGCTGATGGTGATGTTACCGGTTTTGGCAGTTGCAGTCTGCAGCTGATAAGCATGATTGATGCCCTGAGAGGTCATTGCCTTATTTTTGTCTGACACATTATTCTTATCAGGTGCCTGGGAATCACCATAGCCATAGTTAATACCAGGAACAATAACATTGGTGCTTTCTCCCTCTTTGCCCATGGTAATCAGCTTGCCATAGACAGTTAAATCAGCGGCGTTGATGTTAATGCCATGCTGAAGCGATTTATCCGGATTAAAATGGGAAAGCGCGTTATGGTTGCCGGTAGATATAACGCTGCCGCTCAGCTCCAAGGAGCTGTTGGTATTTAACACAACATCACTGCCGTAAAGCATACTGTCCATACCAAAGCGCAAGCCACCCTGCAGGTCATCCTTGGCGTTGAGCTTCAGCACGCCATCGCTGTAAATGGTGCCGCCAAAAATATGCGTGCTGTTGGTAATTTCTACATTGTTTAGCGTCAGACCAGGTGTATAGTTAAGATTTGTTCCATTATCATGCAAGCCAAAAACTGCCAGGGAGCCATTGTTCTTCAGGTCCATATCGCTCCAGTTGAAGCTTAAATCCTTTTTGGTGTTGATAATCGTCAGCAGCGGATCATAGGCCGTGCCATACTGCACATTCGCACCTTTATTATCCTTAATGAACTCCTGCCAGTTGCTTTCCTGGCTGAAGTAATTATGCGAGCCTGACAGGAAGGCGTTCAGTATCGGCAGGCTGCCATCGCTCATGCGCCAGTTATCATCCGTTGCTCCTTCTATTGTGCCATTCGTCTGTGTGGAAAAGCTAAATTTGCTCCACTGGCTCGGATCATTTAACTTATCGTAGTCAATGACCTTGGCGTTTTTTTGCAGGTACCCAGAATTAGGCGCTGATGCTAAATCAAAATAACCATTGTCAGCCTGCGGACGGATGTAATAAACATTTTCAAAATCAACAAAAGACCTATTCGTGCCACGATCAAACGCACCTACTATATCCCCTACAAACCCACCGTCGTCAACATAAATATTACCCATGGTGTAGGCGTTACTTATCTTCAACCTGTTGATAGTGCCACCGTGCTTAAAAGTACCACCCAAAATACCGCCAACTTCGTTGTACTTCACATCACCCTTAAAGGAACGTAAAGAGCCAAGGTTATAAGCATTGCTAATACTGAAAGCAGCATTAGTACCGCTGCTCAGATTGTTGCCGCTCAGGTCTACGGAGCCAACAATACCACCTACCTGGCTAGGCGCATTATTCTTGTTATATACCGTAATATTACCGGTATTGAAGACATTTTTCAGATAACCACTATACCAATAGCCGGCAATGCCGCCGACAACATTGAAGCCATTGTAAATATCGCCGTTGTTATAGCTTTTTTCAACAATACCGCTCAAACGGCCGACTATGCCGCCGACATGGCGACCATACGTGTTGTAGCTGCTGTCGCCAATCGTACCCTTGTTATAGGTATCGTAAATGATAACACGTCCAATAGCCATTTCAGTACTTTCACCCAGGATGCCGCCCATATTAATTGGTGTAACACCGTTTGATGCCGCATCATGGCGTGTTGTCTTAATATCGCCTACATTATAGGAGGCAGCAATACTGCCATTGTAGGCAAAGCCGCCAATGCCGCCAATATTTGTATAACCCGTGACATTACCTGTATTATAGCTGCTGGAAACTGCCGCGCTGGCATAACCGCTTTTACCGGCAGCATCAGTAGCATTACCCTTGATGATTTCCAGTCGATTATCATCAGTCAGACGGACCCCATTGCTATCCGTTTTCTTCGGCATGTCAATTTTACCGACGATGCCGCCAACATTGACAGCCTGTGACGTCCGCTTCGACGTATCTGCCGCAGTATGCACATCGCCACGGTTGCCGCCGGCTTCAATACGCACCGGCACACCGTACAGATAGCCCGCTATGCCGCCAATATTACCGGTAATATAACTTTCCTTATGGGTGATTTCTTGCGTAAAGCTACCATCCTTTTTGATGCCGCCGGTAGCCATAATATCGCCGCCGTTGTTAATAGCGTTCAGAATGCGGTAATCCTTTTTATTTTTATTGGTTGCATCTGTGGAACCAAAATAGCCGGCAATACCGCCTACGTTCATAGCACCGCGGATATTGCTTTCTACGTTATTGGCATTGGTGATATTGCTGTCTTCAGCACGGCCGACAATACCGCCGACGTTGCCTGCTGCATAATGGTCGAAGCCGGTAGGATCATTTTTGCCGGTTGTTTTCTTTACCAACGCGGAGCTTACATCCGCTTTGTTGGTTACATCCTTCAGCTCGCTGCCAGCACTGCTGCCCACAATGCCGCCGACGTTGGCTGCACGTACCTCAGCCTTATGAGTGCCGGGAAGGGCTCCATTATTATTCTGCCAACTATTGCCAGTATAATCAGTATGATAAATATAATAGTCAGTAGTAAAGCCGTTAGCTTTGACAACGCCTTCGTTGGAAGCATTAGCAACGGTAGTATTATTGGAAATACTGCCGACGATACCGCCAACATTATAGCCACCCTCAACAGTATTATAGTTAATCAGCGTATTCTTCGTGCCACCAACAGTCGCATTTTCTGCCCTGCCAATCATGCCGCCGATATTATACGAATAGTCGGAGCCATTATCTATACCAGTAATTTTACCAAGGTTATAGGAGCCCTTGTACTGGACACGGTTTTCCTCATCATTGGACAGCTTGCCGCCGTTCATATAGCCAACCAGGCCGCCAACGTTGCTAACACCGCTGACATTACCAGTATTAGTCAGGTTCGACAGCTCGCTGCTACGGCTGTCCGGTTGAACAGAACCAGCAGCATCAGCAAAATTATAGGTAAGCTTACGATTACCCTCAGCATAACCGATGATACCACCGACATTGTTTTTACCGCTGACCTTCAACGTACTGTTGACGCCCTTGACCGTGGTGTTCACCGCATGACCGATAAAGGCACCGGTATCAGTATTGCCGCCCTGTATAGATACGCCGTCATTACCGGCAATCAGCGTTACATTGCCCATAATTGCGCCGTCAGTAAAGCCAAAAAGGCCTGTGGCTTTGCCCTTGCTGTTATCACTGTTATTAATACTCAGGCCAAAGATAGAATTGTCAAGACCATCAAACTTGCCCTTGAAGGCATTTTCCTTCGTATTGCCAATAGGAGTCTGGTCACTGCCCGTCAGGTCAATAGAATAGCGCAGGGCATAATGGTCCCCCATGCCCCAACCTGTCTCTTTGCCGATGTTTTCTAGTTCCTTGCCGTCCTTAATCCAACGGTAGGTAAAGAATTCGGCAACTGTCTGGTTCGGTGCATCAGGATTGCCGGCTTTAACTGTGCCTTGCCAGCTAGCGGTTCCATTGCCATTGTCGCTGACATCAGCAAACACCATATATTTGCCCCATTCTTGGGCATTTTTCGGCGTACTGCTGCCAAGTACAATATCATATTTGCGGTTATCGCCAACACTCTTGTCATCATAAGGCTTGCTAACAATAGTCAAGGCATCTGCCTTAGTCGTATCAAGTCCGCTGAGGCGGTCCATATCAATAACTACACGCTCGCCCTCAAAGACCAGCTTATTGGCATTGATATAGCCCAAGCTCATCAGCTCGGCGTTGGTCATCGCCTTGTTCTGCTTCAGCGCGTTGGCGATATCAGTATTTTCGTTCCACCTGTTGATATTATCTATTTTTTTGTTGGCAATATGCAGGCTGCCGACATTAATTTCCGCACTGTTGCCAATCTGCACGCCATTGGGGTTTACAAGATAGATATTGCCGCCCTGCTTATCACCGACATAGGAATTCAGCTTGCCGTAAATCTGCGAGCTTTCGCTGCCGGTAACATAGTTCAGCATATTAAAGTTATTGTGGTCACCACGGATAGTTACGCTGGCATTGGCACCGATAGAAAAGCTGTCCCAGGTGACAATGGCATTTTGCGTAGTCTGGTGCAAATTCATCTGGTTTCCCTGCGTCCAGCTGCCGTTAAAACCACCTTCAATAGTACCGGCAATTACGTTTCCATTACCGGGAAGCATGTTGTTGGCAACAACGCTGTTGCCTGCGGCGCTGGCAACCCATGGCACTGAAAGCACAGAAAGCATTACAAGGCTGGCCAGACGCGTATTTAAACGTTTATTTAGACTATCCTTTTGTTTCATTTTTTTCTCCCTTCATTTAAGCTGCATATTCAATTATCAATTTATTTTATAAGCTTGCTTTTCCGCACCTTCTCCCTTAGGCACGGAAAAGCACCAGGCAAAATCACTTAAAACATTTTATAAAGCTGGAACCACATATGGCCGCTATGGTCACGCGGTTCAACCCTATCTCTTTGCGCATTGATTTTGCGGGCATAATCCAATTGAGCATGCCAGGAATTATCCAAATTATAGCGCAGGCCCACGCCCCAACCGGAAAGATGCTCGATAAGAGCAGCATTATGCGATTTTACTGCGCCTGTATCAATAAAGGCTGCAGCCTCCAATCCCTTGATGCCCGTCTGACGGCGAACCTCGGCAGTAGCAGTAAAGCCAATATCGCCGCTGCCTTCACTGGCACCATAAGCACGCACGCCGTTCATACCGCCCAGGTAGAACATTTCGCTGCCGTCCAGGTTACGGTTGGCAATTTGGCCGCTGAGCTGTACGCGGTAGTTAGTTTTACCGTCATAAATAACGTGCAACAGGTCACTTGTCAGCTTATGGTAGTCGCCATCCAATGATTTACTGCCACTGCTCAAATTACCATACCAGTAAATCAGGCTGTACTGGCTGAAGCGGTTCGGCAGATACTGGCTGCCGCTGATGCCTGCATGGTAAACATTGGCCATTTTCTCCCAGCTCAGCTCCCCGGCCAACCCTGCAGCCTTCAAATGCAGTCTGTCCTTAATTTTACGATGGTCATAGCCATAAATCGCCGTCACGCGGTTCATGCGGTCGCGGTATACAGGCGTCAGACCGTAGAAGCTGAAGCCACGCGACTGACCAAGAGAATCGTAGAAGCTGTTGGTATTGATGTCATAGCTGCTCTGGCTCCAGCCAATGCCCCAGCGCGTGCCGTCGCGTCCGACAGGCGCTTCATAGCGTGCACCATAGTTTTTGGTATCATGGTTGGTGAGCATGCCGTTCAAAATGATTTTGTCACCCTGATGACCGGGGTTATTGATTTCGGTATTAAAGCCGTAGCGATAACGGCCGCTGTAGTAGCCGCCGGCATTATCAGTAAATACGTAGTTATTCCAGACGGGACGACGCAGTACCTGCACCTGTACCTTCGTGGTGCCAGGCTTGCTGCCCGGTGCTAAAATTGCTCTGGCAACAACACCCGGCAAATCGTTGATACTGTTCATCGTCATTTCCAGCGGCTTATCCATGATATAAGCACCGCTTTGCAGGTTCTTATGGATATAGCCTGCCAGCACTCTGTCAGCCACGTCCGATTCGTTGCTGATAATTTCAATATCATCGTATTTGGCAACATATACTGCAATTTCCAGCTCGCCCTGCTTGACCTCCTGCGGCGGCACAATAGCCTGCGCCACAGTATAACCGCAGGTGCGCGCATATTCATTAATTCTGCTGATGAGCTGCTGCAGCTCAGCCATCTGCAGACTGCGTCCTTCATACTCTTTGCAGATAGCTGCCAGCTTGCCGTCCTTATCAGGCAGTGTGAAGCCTGTCAGTTTAACCTTGGCAACAAAAAACGCCGGATTAGCCTCCGTGCCTGTATTGCCGGGCTTATAAAGCTCTCCGGCACCCTGCATGCCTGTTACCTGTTGCTCCTGTTGACCTGTTCTATTGTAAGGATGTGTCGTTACGGCCTCCTTATCAAAGGTAGGTATGGGGTTTGCAGCGAATGCTGTTGCACTCATCAGTGAGCACATAACAGCTGCTGCCATCAGCTTTTTGTTCATTATATTCAGCTCCATTCTCTTAATTTTCTCCAAAAAGCACACCACTTGAATTAATAATATATAGATCCTCAATTGTTCACGCACAGCATTTATTTATAGTATGAAATATTCTTAATAAAGGAAGCAGCAGTACCTGCAGACAGTAAGCTGAAACAGCAGGTAATTTTTCGCACAAAACTCCCGATTGAAATCAATCAACGTAAACACTATCGACTGAAATATATAATATTATCGTCAACTGCCTTTTTTTAAGCTTCAGAAAACATTTTTCTTGATATTTTTGCAAATATTTTAACTTTAACAAAAACCTGCATTAATTTATATTGCAATTCATAAATAATCACTTCATAAGACTTTTTATTCCCAGATAAGTTTTATCCATAAATATTTTTTCTAAAATATATGCGATTAGGAATACACTTACTTTTATAAATTACCTATCTTGTTAATAGCAATTATAGCACTATGTCCCCCCCGGTCAAACTCTTATCCATGAACACGCTACATTCGGCGTAAAAATTTTTACAGATACTTGAATACGTTACATTTAGTTAACAGCTTTTAACAGTTAAGGTTAAGATGGGTACAAGTAAAAGAATAGCTCTTTGGCAAAAATTACATAGCACCCTCCCCATCCGCAGAGAACGCTTCGCTTCATAGCAAACAACGCACAATAGCAGCAGGCAATAAGCACCGCAGCAAAAAAACAATCCTTCTGGCGAGCAGCGTTTCTAAAACATACTCTCTATACCATTATATCTAAAAATGTTATAATAAAGGAAAGTGATAATGAGAGGAGGTTGTACTCCATGCAAAATAAATTACCTTTGCCTATCGGCGCATCAGATTACAAAAAAGTCAGCCAGGATTACTACTATGTTGACAAAACACTACTTATAAAGGATATTCTTGACGAGCAAGCGAAAGTTACCCTTTTCACCCGTCCGCGCCGCTTCGGTAAAACTCTAAACATGGATATGCTGCGTACCTTTTTTGAAAAAGCCAATGCTGATACAAGCAAGTATTTTATTAACAAAAACATTTGGCAGACAGGCGAAAAATATACGCAGCACCAAGGACAGTATCCTGTTATTTTCTTAAGCTTTAAGGATGCCAATAAAAATAAATGGCCAGACTTATATGCGCGGCTGAAAGAAACGATAAAAGACGAATTTATGCGTCATTCGGAACTAAAATACAGCAAAAATTTATCTAACCCTGATTTCTACGAAAAAATTACCAGCGGTCTGGGTACGGAAACAGATTATGCCACCAGTCTGCTTCGCCTTTCGCAAATGCTGCATGAGCATTATGCCAAAGCACCTATAATCATTATTGATGAGTATGACACGCCTATCCAGGCAGGTTATATTCACGGTTTCTATGATGCAACAATACAATTCACACGCGACCTGCTCTCCTCTGTTCTGAAAGACAATCAGCACATTTCCTTCGGCTTCTTGACAGGTATTCTACGTGTTGCTAAGGAAAGTATTTTTAGCGGTCTTAACAATGTAAATGTTAACTCGCTCTTAGATAAGCGCTATAGTGATTTCTTTGGCTTCACCGATACTGAAGTAAATACTATGGCTGCATACTATCAAGCAACTGATAAAATACCAGAAATCAAAGAATGGTATGATGGTTACAGGTTCGGTAATACGGAGATTTACAATCCCTGGTCTGTTCTTAAATATTTCAACAACTATTGTGAAGCAGAACCATATTGGGTACAAACATCTGAAAACTCTACTATCCGTGAGATTATCAGCGGTCTTGATAACAGCACCTGCGAAAATCTTCGGGCTTTGTTAAATGGTTCTGCCGTAGAATCTATAGTTGATACGAACATCATCTATCCAAAGCTAAAAGAGCAACAAACTAATATTTTTGGCTTTCTGTTAATGACAGGCTATTTGAAATCTATAAAAACCACAAGAGCCAACGGCATCTGTCTATGTGAGCTCAGTATTCCCAATAAAGAAATTAAAAGCGTTTACAGTCAGGAGATTGTCGCTCTGCTAGCAGACAAGATTGACAGTACAGCGATTAATTTACTCCAACAATATCTCATAACTAAAAATGGGCCAGCATTGCAAAACGTGCTGAAAAAATTTCTTTTAGAAACTGTCAGCTACTATGACACGCTTAAAGAAAACTATTACCAGGGCCTACTTTTAGGTATGACAGGATTATTCACTAACACCTATTACATCAGCTCTAACCGTAAAAGTGGTGAGGGCAGATATGATATTCAGCTCCTACCTAAAAATATAGATATGCCAAGTATAATCATTGAAATAAAAGCAACAGCTGACTCTTCGGATTCAGGTTTAAAAAAATTAGCAGCAGAAGCCTTAACACAAATTGAAGATAAAAAATATGATACCGAGCTGCGTAAGCAAAACATCAAAACTATTTACAAATACGGTATTGCCTTCAGCGGCAAGAAAGTAGAAATCATAACAAATTAAGCAATCTAGTAGTAGGTGTGTACCCTCCCTACTATCACACTACCGCTTATGCGATTCTGCAAGCGACGGTTCGGTTGTTCAGAGATGTGCCCATGCTGGCGCACAATAAAAAATCGTGAGCAATGATAAACTCAAAGCTCACGACTTTTTATTTTTTCAAACACACACTATGAAATTATAAATTCACATCCTCATCAGAAGCTCCAACGAACACCGGCGTTCCACTGCCACGGGGTAGCAACGTTACCGCCATAGGTCTTTTCTACATCAAAGTACAGATGAGTTGCATCGCTCAGGTTGAGGTTGGTGCCTACGCCAACTTCCCACCAGCCGCCGCCAAGATCCTGCTCAAAGCTGGTAGCACCGGCACCGCTCATAGTCGCTTTGGTTTCACCGTCGAAGTCATACAGATAGGAAGCACGTACATATACATTGCCTTGCTTAATGTCCTTGTCTAAGGAGAAGCCAAGACGACCAACTAGGCTGTCTACGCTGTCCTGATGCACTCTTGCACCCTTGCTGGTGAGGTAATCTACGCTGCCAACATTGCCATAGGTGAGTTCCACCTGAGGCTCAATCCAGAAGCCGTTATCCTTGGTAAAGCGTTTGCCATATTCTGCGCTCAGGCTGTAGCCATTAGTTTCATAGCTTGCATCGCCTACGCCTGCACCGATAGTGCTATAATCGTTATCCATGCGTGCATATCTAGCAATCAAATCAACGAAGCTGCCATTGTCGCTCAGATAAGAACCGTAAATTGCCAGACCTGTGTGCTTGTTTTCACCAGTGCCTCTTGCAAAGGTGCTGGTGCCTTCTGTACGTGTCAGCGCAACGCCCACGGTCCAGTTCGGGTCAGTGCTGAGCTTTTCATCGTAACCAACCTGATAGTAATTATATTGGTTCTTCACATTCTGCGCACCATATTTGCTTTCGCCACGTGCCATTCTTGTCCATGCGCCATGATCGCCCTTGCTGTCGCGCAGCTCGCCCAGGCGCTTGTTCATATCGTTGTTTTCCTGACGCCAGGTCATCAGGGAGATGTTTGCCATGTCGCTGATGGCGCGGTTAGTAGTGTTTTCAACTGTCTTTACAGTGTTAGCTACTACTTTACCATTACTATCAACCTCAGCGGAATAACCACCAATAATATCATTGGCATCAGATGTTACGCTATCAGCAACAGACTTGTCATTGCTCTTAACAACGTCAGCCAAATCCTGCAAGCTGGCATTGCCGCTGGCAATAGCATCGGTTACTTCCTTAGTGCCGTTGACGGTGAGACTTGTATCAGCAGCTTTATTTTCAATGCTAAGCTTATTGCTAACACTATCAGTATTAATAGTACCGCCATTACCTTTAAGGTTTTCAATATTAACAGCATCATCGCCAGCCAAATTGCTGCTTTCTAAGTTGATAATGCCATTATTCAGCGCAAGATTGTTGATAGCAATGTTATTCATGCCATTAGTTTCATTATTTTGGCTCTTAATAGTTGTAGGATTCCATTGTGCACCGTTTGCTACATTCAAGTTCATGTGGGAAACCGTCAGTTTGGCTTCATCAGGTTTACCGCTAGCACTATTCCATTCTGCTTTAGTATTACCAGTCCAAGAAGATCCTTCGCCATTTAAGTTAACGTTGACATTGGAATCTATTCCCGTACCACTGGAGGCCCCATCGTAGTTAAATACGATATCACCGTTCAGTTGCGTAGTGTGTTTGCCATCGGTATTAATATTTACATCAGAATTACCACGTGTCAAAATAGCATTCTTGCCGTTAGTCACCAGATTACTGTTTACATTAAGTACGCTATGGCTCATAGCAGAAAGGGCGGTAACAGCATTAATAGTGGTATTTTCGGTATTAACATTAACAGTGGCACGATTAGTTTCGTCCGTCATATCGTTATTTTGAACGTGAATACCTGTAGAATACTTGCTGCCATCTGCATCAATTACCGCATTTTGCCCGTTCAGAGCAACAGAACCATGCTCAATAGCTATAATGCCAGCAGCATCTTCACCCTTGGCAGAAATATGGATATCAGAACCGGCATTACCTACAATAATCTCATTTTGGTCCTGTGCATACAAGCCACGAGCCTTCGGCCCGCCTTCTGCGGCTACATTGATTTTCGCACCCTGGATATTAACCTGACTGGCTGCTGCCGTGCTTGCTGAAGTTGACGCAGTTGCTACAACGACACCCATAGCATTCCCTTCACTGCTACTGGAAATATGCACTTCAGAATTTGCATCTTTGCCAAGTGTAATGTGGGAGCCGCAATTGCCATAAACGGCATATGCATTCTCCTTCGCTTTATCTGTATTAACTACTATTTTATTCGCATCAACTATAATATTAGACTTGTCTGCATAAATTGCAGAGCTGCCGATCTTGCCATTTAAACCATTTTTTCCGCCGACAGTACTGATTTCTACCGTATTACCTGCAATCGATACATTCGAACCTGTCTCTGAAAAGACTCCGTAAACAGGAGCATCAGTTCCCTGCGCCTGAATTTTTACGTCATTTCCGGCCAGGTTCACCTTGGCAGAGGCAGCAGAACTATACACAGCAATTGCTCCGCTACCACCAACATCTATCAGCAAATTATCTTTAGACGTCAGCTGCACCTTGGCTTCCTCACCAGTTGCTCGCATACCATATGTTTTTGCATTTGAATTGACAACTAGGCAAATATCTTTTGCGTTCCCGATTATTTCTGAATTTTTTTGAGCATGAATTCCATCTGTACCTGTCATTTCAAGTAATTCCGTGGACTCATCCCCCAAAGTAACACTAGCTTTGGGAAGACTTTCAGCTTTTTTATAATTTGAATTAGCTTCAATAACCTTTCCTGAAGACTTAAGCTCGATTTGTTTTCCTTTGACTATCAGCTGTGCCGGCCTATTCACATTAGAATAACTATTGTCAATCCTAATCAATAAGCTTTTGCTTTCGTTGGCTATCTTTACTTTATTGCCTGTAATTTCCGCACTGCTTCCGGTCTTTAACACAATTCCATTAGTCTTTCCAATAATGTTAACATCGCTAGTATTAGAAGTGCCAATGGTTAATACAGCCCACTTTTGTCCCTGAATGCCTGCTTTATTGGCAGTAATATTCACACTGTCAGTGGTCAGTGAAATTTTTGATTCCTTGGATTGCTTATAATCACCTTGCGCATTTAAACCATAGTCAAAACCATCAATCTTTCCATCTGTATAAGTGAGATTAGCATTAATATTATCTTCAACACCAGCATTAATGCCATATGTATCCGCCGCCAGCGCACTGCCGCTCACACCAACAACACCTGCCGCCAAAAGAGCACACAAAATTTTTCTTGCCAAAGCCTTATTACTCTTCATCGTTAATCCCAACCTTTCACAAAAAATTTTTACACTAACAACTCCAAGTAAGATTCACTGCTTATGCCGTGAAAATTTATATATTACGGCCGTTGCCGTAACGAACAAAAACTTTTAAAATATTTGTCACGAGGGTTTAAAACAATGTTTAGTACGAATAAAATTACTTTTATAAATTACCTATCTTCTTAATAGCAATTATAGCATCGCGTCCCCCCCCAGTCAAACTCTTATCCAGGAACACGCTACATTCGGCGCAAAAATTTTACAGAGCCTTAAACACGTTACATTTATTACATTTAGTTAAAAGCTTTTAACAGTTAAGGTTAAGATGGATACAAGTAAACTTTAAAAAATTATATCTTTGGTAATTTTTGCGTAAAAAAATACGCAACAGATATGAAAATCCGTTACGCATTTTTCTTCACTATTTATTAAATGATATTATAGATATTAAAGGCCAGTTTACATCAGCTTAAAACGTCCAGAACATACCGGCATTCCACTGCCAGTTCTTACGCAGGCTGCCTCCGGTAGAACGCTCTACGTCTGCATACAGGTGGTTGTTCTTGCCAGTCATGCAGGCAAAGCCAAAGCCGTATTCAAACCAGGTGTCATGGTCATGGTTATCAATACGCAGGCTGTCATTGCCGTTAGTCAAGGTTACACCGTAATTACCGGCAAATTGATGCAGCCAGTTAGCCTTCAGGTAGACAGTATTCTTTTCGTCCATATCATACATAAAGTTGCAGCCGATACGTCCCAAAACGCTGTTGGGATCGCTTTGGCTTACGTGGATGCCATTGCTGGTGGTATATCTTGCACCGCCCAAATAACCCAAGGTAAGCTGTGCTTGCGGCTCAATAGACCAATGCTCGTCAAGATATTTCTTACGACCATATTCCGCACTCAGGCTGATACCTGTGTTGTCAAAAGCACCGGTAATCTTCTTGCCTTCGGAATCAAACACAGTGAAGTAGCTGTCTGCATCATAAATCTTGAACACTACGTCCAGATAATGGCCTTTATTGCGCAGGTCAGTATTGTAAAAACCGATAGATTTGGCTTTGAGCTTGCCACTGCCACGGTTGAAGCTGTTCTTGCCGTCATCGTAAGCAAAGGCTACGCCTTGATAACGCTTCAGCTTTTCGTTTTCCTTAACAACATCGTCATAGCCAAGTTGGTACATGGTGTGGCGGTTGCTGAAGCCATCGCCGCTGTATTTGCCGCCTTTGACACGCACCCAAACGCCTTCCTCATTATTGGTTTCGTGGCGCAGGTCGCCCATGCGCTGCATAAGCTTGTCGTCCTCCACCCAGTTGGCAAAAGTCAGTCTTTGGGTTGCATCTACTGCATCTACGCTGGTGGTCGGTTTGGAGGGGATGAATTCTACTTTTTTCAAGTACCAATCTTTAGTGTAACCGTCGGTAGCACTGTCTTGCATATCTAAAGTGTACTTGTTCCAATACAAGGAGCCTTCCTTATCGTTGGCAAAGAACTTGCCCTGTTCGTCCTTTACGCTTACAAGAACCGTACCGGCAGCGCCGTCAGTATTGCCATCTGCATTAACGTTGTTGAGCGTAATGTAATGGTTGCCGGTGTGGGTGCCTGCGATGTACAGACGGTCGCTGTTGTTGGTATTAGTGCTTGCGTCGATGTCCATGTTAAAAGTGCTTTTATCACCTTTTAAAGTGCCGATGAACAAGCCTTTGAACTTATCATCCTGCATATCAACCTTCGCCTTGCTTGTATCGAGAACTTGAATGGTGGAATCGTAGTCAAAATCATTCCAGACGCTGGCGTCATTAAGTGTTAAATGGATACCCTTGTTGCCAGCATCTCTCGTAGTTACATCTTGCCAATGTGCATCGGTTGTGTTACCGGTGAAGCTAGAACCTGCATTGTTAACAAAAGCTGTGATATAACCATTGTTTTTATTGATAATATTGCCCTCGAGCTCTGTTTGCAAAGTACTAGAATTATTACCAATGATAACTTTGGAATTATCGTTATCAATAACGCTATCACCTTTCAGTGTCAGCTTTTGGGTAGCTTGTAAATTAACATTGCTGTTATTAGCTGAAGCTATAACAACAGCTGGTTCGTCATCTGCAACTGTTTCTATGTTTATGATAGATGAACTCAATGTAGCATTTCCGTGATTTGTATCTATTCCAATATTGAATCCATTTAGATCAATACCATCTGAAGCAGTCAGATTAATTTTGGGAATTTTAGTTAGCGAATCATTACTATTAAATGCAACTAAGCCTTCAGCACCTTTAGCATTTGTTTGATTAGTTAAATTGATTTTACCTGCATTTATTTGTACATCAGATTTCTCATCTTCTGCAAGAGCTAAGATTGCTTGACCACTAGAATCCATAACAAAGTTATTTTTTATAGTAATCTTGGCATCAGCATCGACAGCATATATTCCGTTGTAAAACGCTGTATTAGCTGTAAGATTATTGGCTTTAATATTTAAAGCTCCACCGTTTAATTCCATATTGACAGAATACTCATCAGGTGTTACATCTTTAGCGTAAAATGTGATGTTATTAGCATCTATGATGAATTTAGACTTATAGTCACCATAAATTATATCGGTTGAAGAATAAGTTCCTAAAGAGATATCAGCATTCGCAGCATTTATACGAAGTGTGTTGAAATCATGAATGTTTATACCACCATTACCACCAATAGCATTAAACTCTGCATTATCCGCAACATTGATAGTAATATCTTGAGGATCAGATACCAAATGACCATCAAGAACAATTGCTTCTAAATAATCAGCTTTTTCGTCAACTGTAAGGCCTTTATTGAAGGTAAATTCTCTTTTTGCTGCACCTTCAAACTGATTAGATCCCATTTGCCAAGACATATCAAGGACAAGCTTATCATCATAAGTTGCACTATGAACAGGCCTGTTATCAGCATAAGCGCTACTTGCGCAAGCACAAGTAATACTCATAGCTATCATAGCCAAAAGGCTTTTTTTATGGCTTTTAAATGATTTCATATCAAGTTTCTCCCTAAATAATATTAAAATAAACTTTTTATACGTTATAACCATTAGAAATTATAGCACTCCTGTACCCCCCCGCAAGACATGGTGAAATATGGATAATCATAAATTCTATAAACAAAGTACTTTCTTAACAACATCAATATTTATAATTTGAAAACTTTGTCATCATTTTATAATATATATTTCTACTAGTTACAGGCACCGTAAAATTTTCATCTTCAGTTTTATAAATAACAGATTTGTTTTTTTAATTACTTTATTATTTTATCTATATCTGCATCATCCACATAAAATCAAAAAGGACCGCCACCACAGGCGATACATCATCGCCAGGGACAGTCCTTTTGAACTTCACTTAATTATTATTTCCGTTTTAAATTTCCAGCTTCTTCAGCAGGAACTCTTCTTCATCCTCAGACAGGCTTTCACCATCAAGCATTTTGTAGGCAACGCCAGCAGCCTTGGCCAGACGCATCATAACCTCCGTGCTGTAGTTGCGGTTGAGATTTGCCAAAGTCTGTCTTGCCAGCTCCATAGAAGCAGCAGACACAGTATTTCCCCCAAAACGCTGGTCGCAGGCATAGGCCAGGGCAATCAGGCAGCAGACAATCTCGCTGCTGTAGTTTACATCAAGAACAGTGCGGTTGTTGATAATGAAGCAAAGGTCCTTCACTGCCTGGTCCACATCAAGGCCTGCTGCTCTGCCGCCATTCTCCAGGCGCAGCGCCATGCCCAAGGCATGTGCTG
>OLIS01001444.1_pt1 | contig 17261 bp, 9 predicted proteins | sample 1601351 | NCBI WGS metagenome assembly OLIS01 (sample SAMEA2452122, study PRJEB22498) | human gut metagenome | biome: human feces; feature: human gut; material: feces | place: Australia | collected 2012
CTGCACCCCCTTCGCCTTTTCTCGGTGCAGTTGAGACAACTGCACCCCCTTCGCCCTTTCTCGGTGCAGTTGAGACAACTGCACCCCCTTGGCGCTTTGCGGGTTTCTTCTTGCGCTTGCGTGCCTTGTCGAAGCGACTGATGTCGGCATCGGCGAGCAGGTCGCGAGGGCGTGTGTCCTGCTTCACCGTTCCGTCCTCGGTGAGCGACTCGGGCTTCTCGCCGCGCTTGTTCATCTCGATGATGGCACGGGCGCGCTCGGCTGTAATCTCCTCAAGGTTGGCAGCTATGCCCTTGTCGGTTGAGTAGACAACGGTGCCGGCGAGGATGTCCGACTTGAAGAGGTAGTAGTCGCTGTCGAGAGTCTGCAGCACTATATCGCGTGCCGGCATCTTACGGCTTGCCTCCACGTAGTCGTCCACCTCGTAGTTGAGGCAGCACTTCAGCTTGGCGCACATGCCGGCAAGCTTCTGCGGATTGAGCGATATGTCCTGTATGCGTGCAGCGTTGGTGCTGACGCTCACGAAGTTCTTCATCCATGTGGCGCAGCAGAGCTCTCTGCCGCAGGGGCCCGTACCGCCGATGCGTCCTGCCTCCTGGCGTGCGCCGATCTGCTTCATCTCGATGCGTACGTGGAAGGTGTCGGCAAGCACCTTGATGAGCTGACGGAAGTCGACGCGCTCGTCGGCGATGTAGTAGAATATCGCCTTGTTGCCGTCGCCCTGATACTCTACGTCGCCAATCTTCATCTGCAGACCGAGATCCTTGGCTATCTGGCGGCTCTGTATCATCGTGCCGTGTTCGCGGCTCTTTGCTTCGTTGTACTTGTCGATGTCCACGGGTTTGGCTATGCGGTAGACGCGCTTGATGTCGTCAGCCGACTTGAGGTTGGCTTTCTTCAGCTGCAGCTTCACCAATCTGCCGGTGAGCGTAACGGTGCCTATGTCGTGACCTGGGCTTGCCTCTACCGCCACGATGTCGCCCTTGTGCAGGTCGATATTGTTGACGTTGTGGTAGTAACCCTTGCGCGTGTTCTTGAACTGCACCTCCACGAGGTCGGTGTCCTCGTCGTTGCCCGGTACGTCGTACAGCCAGTCGTAGGTGTTCAGCTGCATGTTCTGTCGTCCGCAAGCGTAGTGGTGCAATCCGCGGTCGGTGTCGCGCGTTATCTTGAATTGCATATCTTTGAAATCCTTCATTGCGATTTATGCTTGTTGTTTACGTGTTATGAGTATAATTGTTTGTAATGCTATGTCGAAGAACACCATCTTGGCGTTGGCGTTCTGTGATATGTCGCGTAGTGCACGCTCGAAGAGTTCGTTCAGCTCCATCACGTTGCGTTCGTTGATGAACGGTGCGAAGCGTGTGCAGAACTGCTCTTCATTCGCTGTCATATAGTTGAGCTCGGGGTTGCGGAAGTTGTACATGAAGCTCTCGCGCACCATGCGGTTGAAGTAGACGATCATGCGCTTCTGCTTCTCGCGTCCGAAGGCGGCTACGCTCTCGCTCCACTTCTTCAGCTCCTTCACCTTCTTGCTGTAGGCGTAGCGCATGAGCATGGCGAAGAGGTCGAAGAAGAGGCTTGCCTCGTTGCCGGCGCGCAGCGAGTCGAGGGCTGCGGTCCACGAGCCGTTGGCTATGCGTGCTATGCGGTGCGCCGTGTCGGTGTCGATGCCGCGACGCTCGGTGAGTGCCTGCTCTATGGCTTCGTCGCTGATACGCTTGAAGTCGAAACGTTGTGTGCGACTGCGTATTGTCTCGAGCAACTTCTCGGGTTCCTCGCTGACGAGGATGAACACAGTCTGCTGCGGTGGCTCCTCGAGCAGCTTGAGTATCTTGTTAGCCGAGGTGACATTCATACGCTCGGGCAGCCACATCACGCACACCTTGTATCCGCCCTGCGACGCTTTTATGCTCAAGCGGCGCGAGAGGCGGTCGCTCTCGGCTCCGGTGATGATGGCTTGCTGGTTCTCTGCGCCCATGGCGTCCATCCACTGCTCTATGCTGAAGTAGGCACCGTCGCTGAGCAGCTCGCGCCACTCCTGGGCGTAGTCGTCGCTCACGGGCTGATGGTCGGAACCCATCGTGGGCTTCTTTATCGTGGGGAAGCTGAAGTGGAGGTCGGGGTGCTGCCACTGGCGCAGCAGCTGACTGTCGCCCAACAGACGCGAGGCGAACGCAAGGGCAAGGGCTTTCTTGCCGCAGCCCATCGGACCGCAGAACAGCATGGCGTGGGGCACTCGGTGCTCCTCTATGAGTTTGACGAGCGACTGTTTCGCCTCGTCCTGACCTATTACTTCTTCAAATGTCATTTGCGCTATTGCGAGTTTTGAGTTTTGAACTACAACAGCCTCCTTGCCACTTCTCTTACGGAGTCGACAGCCGAGACGGTGTAGAAATGTATATTGTTCACTCCTGCCTTGTAGAGCTGGCGACACTGCTCGGTCGACCACTCTATGCCGAGCTGGCGGGCGTCGTCGTCGGTCTTGCACTTCAGCGCCTCCACTGCCAGCTCCTGCGGGAAGTCGCAGCGGAACACGCGCGGCACTACCGTCAGCTGCGAGAGCTTTGCAAGCGGCTTGATGCCCGGCACGATCGGTATGGTGATGCCCATCTGGCGTGCCTTCTCCACGAAACGGAAGTACTTACGGTTATCGTAGAACAGCTGCGTGACGGCGTAGTCGGCACCCATGTCTTGTTTCATCTTCAGATACTTCAGGTCGAGGTCTATGTTCAGTGCCTCCTCGTGCTTCTCGGGATAGCACGCCACACCGTAGTGGAACTTCTTGCCGGGGTTCTTTATCGGCGTGCCGTCGTTGAAGAAGCCGTCGTTGAAGCGGTTCACCTGCTCAATGAGGTCGGTGGTGTGGGCGTGTCCGCCAGGGGTGGGCACAAACTGGCTGTCGTCGCGTGCCTTGTCGCCACGCAGCAGCAGCACGTTCTCGATGCCGAGAAACTGCAAGTCGATCAGCTCGTACTCGATGGCATCGGCTGTGGCACCGCTGCAGATGATGTGCGGTATGACCGGCACACCGAACTTGTTCTGTATGGCAGCCGCTATGGCCACCGTGCCCGGACGACGGCGCACACGAAGGCGCTCGTACTGGCCGTTGTCGAGCTCGCGATAGACGAACTCGCTGTGATGGGTGGTGATATTGATGTACGCCGGATCGAAATCGCGGAACTTCTCTATCGTAGAGAACAGACGCTCTGTTCCTGTGCCTTTCAACGGTGGTAACACCTCGAACGAGAAATGCTTCTCGCCACCACTGGAGGTGAGTATATCTGAAATATTCATCTTATTATCCTTTCGTATCTTATTTACCACTACAAAGTTACGGAAAATCTTACATAAATTTGCTATTTTGACTAATAATTAATACATTTGCTTGTAAATCTAAATAATAAATAGGAGGGCATGGCATCCCTGCCATACCCACGCACCCTTTATAAAATGAATATGAACTTACATACAACCCTCGTTTCGAGCGCATTTTTCGCGTTCTGCTTAGCTGCCAGCAATGTCGCTGCGGCTAACAATTCAGCATCTCACCCCATCACCATCTCACCATCTCAACACCTCAACACTTCATCATCCCAACACCTCACCACCTCACCATCTCAACACCTCAACTCTCAACTCTCAACTCTCAACTCTCAACCCTCATCCCTCACCACTAAGCGCCCAACGCCCGCTGAACGCCTCTTCGTGTCGGACGCGGTGGAGAAGAAGATTCGCGAGATAAAGAAGCACATCAAGGAAAACGCCTACTTAGCGTGGATGTTCGAGAACTGCTTCCCGAACACGCTCGACACCACCGTCCACTTCACCGATGCCGAGGACGGCAAGGAGGACACCTTCATCTACACGGGCGACATACACGCCATGTGGCTGCGCGACTCGGCAGCGCAGGTGTGGCCCTACGTACAGCTTGCCAAGGGCGACCGCAAGTTGCAGAAGATGCTGCGCGGTGTGATACGCCGCCAGCTGAAGTGCATCAACATCGACCCCTACGCCAATGCGTTCAACCGCGAGCCCGAGCCGAACGGCATGTGGGCTAACGACATGACCGACATGAAGCCCGAACTGCACGAGCGCAAGTACGAGATCGACTCGCTCTGCTACCCCATACGTCTCGCCTACCACTACTGGCAGGTGACTGGCGACGCGTCGGTGTTCGGCGACGAGTGGCTGCAGGCGGTGCGCAACATACTGCGCGTGTTCCGCGAGCAGCAGCGCAAACAGGGGCTCGGCACCTATCGTTTCCAACGCGAGACGGAGGACCAGCTCGACACCGTATGCAACCACGGCTGGGGCAACCCCGTGAAGCCCTGCGGACTCATTGCCTCCGTCTTCCGCCCCTCCGACGACGCCTCGACGTTCCTCTTCCTCGTGCCGTCCAACTTCATGGCGGTCAGCTCGCTGCGCAAGGCGGCGGAGATACTCAACAAGGTGAACGCCGACGCAACGCTCGCTGCCGACTGCACGGCGCTTGCCGACGAGGTGAGCACGGCTCTCAAGCAGTACGCCGTGGTCGACCATCCGAAGTATGGCAAGATTTACGCCTACGAGGTGGACGGCTTCGGCAACCGCTTCCTCATGGACGACGCCAACGTGCCGTCGCTGCTCGCCCTGCCCTATTTAGGCGATGTGGACGTGAACGACCCCATATATCAGAACACGCGCCGCTTCGTGTGGAGCGACGACAACCCCTACTTCTTCCGCGGCAAGGCTGGCGAGGGCATCGGCAGTCCGCACGTGGGCTACGACATGGCGTGGCCTATGTCCATAATGATGCGTGCCTTCACGAGCACCGACGATGCCGAGATAGCGGAGTGTCTGCGTATGTTGCAGCGCACTGATGCCGGCACGGGGTTCATCCACGAGTCGTTCAACGTGAACGACGCGCAGAAGTTCACGCGCGAGTGGTTCGCATGGCAAAACACGCTCTTCGGCGAACTCATCATCAAGCTCGTGGATGAGGGCAAGACGGAGCTGCTGGTAGGGGCACGCAGGTAGCTTCAGGGGGTGCACTTGTCTCCGCTCGGCTTTGCCGCTTGCCAAAGCAAGAAGTGCACCAACCGAGCAAACCATGCACCTTCAGGGGGTGCACTTGTCTCAAGTGCACCAACCGAGCAAACTGTGCACCTTCAGGGGGTGCACTTGTCTCAAGTGCACCAACCGAGCAAGCGGTGCCTCAGCATATCACAACCTACGCAAACAACGCTATCTGTTACGTTGGTGCACTTGAGACAAGTGCACCCCCTGAAAGGCCCTTGAAACAAGCAGATGTAACTTGAGACAAGTGCACCCCCTGAAAGGCCCCTCAAATTTCTTTCCTCACCCCCGTAACTTGCACACGACATTTTGACCACACCACTCCAACCAAAACTTGCATTCTGGAGATTTTACGAACTCAATTTCCGCTTCTGCACACTAAAAATCCACCTCAAAAACACAAAATTCGATGATTTTCACGGTGCAAGCGGCACTTCTATACGATGCAAGTGCTACTTTCACACGGCGAAAGTGCCACTTCTACCCAGTACTCGTGGGGGTAGTACTCCAGTTTTGCAGCGGTAGTACTCAGCGAAAGTGGCACAAAAGCTGCACACTTTCGTACGCACAGCCTCAACAAACTAAATATCAACCGCTTACCATTGCACACTTTTCACCTCTCAAAACTCGCAAAAAACCAACCAAAGGTTTTCTTTTTCATTTTTCGGGCACTCCTGAGCGGTAAAAATGACAAATATCGTACCTGTGCAAACTGTATGCCATAGATTTTCCAAAGCAAAGGTTTTGCTTATTGAAGCAAAATCTATACATTTGCACTCGCAATACTTTAAATAATCAGCTTATGAAAAATGTAATGAAGAAACTGCTTGTCGCCGTGCTGCTCTGCCTCATGCAGACCGCCGTATGTACTGCCGACACGTTCAAGGGAAAGATTGTGAACGCCGAGACGGGCGAGATTCTCATCGGAGCAACGGTGCGCAGCGAGATAAACCCGCAGCCGGGTTGGTCGATGCAGAACTTGGCGGAGACCGACAGCACGGGCTGCTTCACGCTCGACTCCGAATGGGAGGGACGCATCATGTTCACGTTCAGCATGATCGGCTACAAGAACTCGCGCAAGGTGGACTATGCGTACGGACTCGAGGTGAAAGACACCACCGACCTTGGCACCATCAGGCTGCAGCCTACGGCGCTCATGCTGCAGGAGGTGGAGGTGAAGGCGAAGGTGCCGCGCATCACCATGCGTGGCGACACCATCGTGTTCAACCCCGAGGCGTTCAAGCTGAAGGAGGGCGCGCGCCTCGACGAGCTTATCAAGAAGCTGCCGGGCGTGCAGCGTCGCGACGGCAAGCTCTTCTGGAACGACAAGCCCATACGCCTGATGATGAACGGCAAGGACATGTTCGGCGGCGACCAAATCTTAGAGCAGCTGCCGGCTGACGTGGCTGACAAGCTGAAGGTGTACGACCGCAAGTCGGAGCTGGCACGCCACACGGGCAACGACGATGGCGATGAGGACCATGTGCTCGACATACAGGTGAAGCCGGGCTTCCTCGACAAGTGGTACGGCGACATCGAGGCCCAGTATCAGACCAAGAAACGCTACAGCGGAGCTATCACCGCAAGCCGACTGAGCGACCAAGACCCGCACATGATATACGCCCAGGCTAACAACGCCAACCGCTACGTAGACAAGACTATTGGCTCTACAATGAACCGCAACATCGACGGCGACGGCAAGAGCCAGTACGGCTCGTACAACTACCAGCACAACTGGCAGACAAAGGGCACGCAGCAATACACAAGCAACCGCTTCAACATAAGCGCCAACATGGGACACAGCGACGGATGGAACAGCGGAAAGGCGTCGACCGAGACGTTCTTCCCGAACCAGGAGCACACGTTCGGCGTGAAAGACACCTACCGCTACAAACACAACCTCAAGCCGCAGCTGGAGGCGAAGCTCTTCGCCTACACCGACTCTGCCAACACCATCGACGTGAAGGTGAAAGCCTCATACGAGAAGGCTCGCAAATCGTACGAGGAGAAGTCGGCTTCGTACGGCTACCAGACCGACCAGTTTGCCTACCACTCGCTGAAGGAGGCGCTCGGCGCAAAGCCCGGCGATGCGCTCTACGACCGACTCATAACGCGCGACAGCGAGTACGAGTCGACCGAACAGCAGCAACGCGGACTCAACATCTCGTACATCTGGAAGCACTTCATCGGTAAGAAGGGTTCGTTCATGCTGGGGGGCTACACCAACCTGAGCGGAACGAACGAGGACACGCACACCAACCACGACGTGGAGTATCTGCGCGAACAGCGCAACGAGAAGCTGTGGCAGTTCTACGACCGCAGCGAACACAATCTGGAGACGCAGTTCGGCGCTTCGTTCGAATACTGGCTCGGCAAGAAGGTTTATTTCAACGTATTCGACAACGTGAGATTAAACCGCTCACGCATCGCACGCAACTTCTTCAGCGACACCGACGAGCAGAACGTAGCTAACGGTACGCCGACAACGGCTGACCCGGCGAACACAACGCGCAGACTGACGCACAAATGGACGAACGAGCTGACCGTGAAGTCGACCATCACGCCGGTGAAGGCACTGATGATAATGCCGAAGTTCAGCTGGAACTACTGTCGCGAAAAGACCGACTACCACTACGGACCGCTGGACACCACAGCCGTGCGCACAAGCAACACGTACGAGCCGTCTATCTTCCTGAAGTGGAAGATGAGCCGCGTGCGCAACATGGACATCGCCTTCGCCTACAACACCTCCGTGCCCGACCTCGTGAGCACGCTCGGCTACCGCAACACCATCGACCCGCTGCATATATACATGGGCAACCCGCTGCTGCGCAACTCGCACAGTCATACCACTACGTACAACTACCACCGCATGTGGCTGCGCAAGCAGATTGTGCTGGGCTTGACCGCTTCGTACAACAAGGACATCAACCCCGAGGCTACGCTCTACAGCTACAACTCGGCTACCGGCGTCTACACGTCGAAACCGATGAACGTGAAGGGCGGCGACATGTGGAAGTTCGCATTCAACTACGACCAGGGCATCGGCTTCTACTTCCGACTGATGAACAAGTTCGCGCTGGAGAAGGCGAAGTCGTATGGTTTCCTCACCATCGTCGACAACAACGCTGCCGACGCTCAGCCCGAACTGAACAAGCAGAAGCGACTGGGCATAAACAACGACTTCGAATTCTCGTACGAGACCGAGAAGTTGCAGCTCACGCTCTTCGACCGCCTGGAGAGCAACCGCTACCGCTACGACGACGCTTCGTACAACACCACGCCGCTCTTCAACAGCGTGGGCATAAGCGCCAACCTGCATCTCGCTCCGTTCGAGGTGTTCGTGCAGTTGTCTGACGACTACTGTTCGGGCTACGCCACATCGGCTATGAACGGACACAAGCTCAAGTCGATGGCGTCTGTCAGCTGGAGCTTCTGCAAGAACAAGTGTATGCTGCGCCTGTTTGCCGACGACATCTTCAACAAGGACATCTGGTACGAAAGCGAATACTCAGCCTTCCAACGTCAGGAATACTCCACAAACTATATACACCACTATCTGAATCTGAGCTTCAGATACAGAATCGACGCGAAGGCTAAAAAAGGCAAATCGACAACAATAAATAGTAGAAGATAACTGTTAGTACTGTAGGAGGGTATGGCATCTTGCCATACCCACGCAACCTATAGGAGAGTACGGTGTCCTTGCCATACCCACGCAACCTGTAGGAGAGTACGGTGTCCTTGCCATACCCACGCAACCTGTATGAGAGTACGGTGTCCTTGCCATACCCACGCAATCTATAGGAGAGTACGGCGTTCCTCCCACGCACCCCCTGACAACAAAGCATAATGGCAATTCTACTTCCTAAACCTTTTCGCCACAGCCGAATAGCCGCAGCGCTGGCAGAGCGGTTCAACAGCGTTGTGGCTGGTGAAGCCGTCGTACAGAGCACGTGCTCGTGGCGAGGCGAGTATATCGGCAAGGCTCTGACGGAACAGATTGCCAAGCGCGATGTCACCGTTATGGTCGAGACAGCACGGCACAACAGTGCCGTCGACGAGCACACCAATCTGATTGCGCAAGGCGTAGCAGAACACCTCCTGCTCGTCGTAAGTGGCGTGCTGAAGGTCGGGCCACTCGAACATGTTATCGTTCTCGACGTACAGATTGTCGGCAAGTCGCCAGCCATCGTGACGCTCCGTCCAAGGGCGCGGCACATGAAGCGCAAGCAGATCAAGGATATCGCCGTTCTGACGGTTGTGTCCGCCCTCGTTCCATAGGCGCAGCACGACGACACAGCCGCGGCGCGCAGCCTCTAACGAGAACGCCATCACCTCGTCGACGTACCCAGCAAGGTTCTCCTTAGCGTTGCCCTCGTGCGAGTGGAGCGAAATCTGAATCTTATGAGGCAGAGCATCCAGAAGGTCTGCACGTCGCGAGAGCAGAGTGCCATTAGTGGTGATAATTGGTACAAAACCTTTGTGGCGAGCCATCAGCACAAACTGCGGCAGCAGCGGATGGAGGAACGGTTCGCCCATCAGATGAAAATACAGAAACTTCACCTTGCCCTCAAGTTGCGAGGTCAAAGCGTCGAATTCGTCCAACGTCAGCGTATGCTTCGCCCTCTCGGTCTTCGGGCAGAACACACAGTTGAGGTTGCACACATTAGTTATTTCGAGATAGCATCTTGTTATCATATCGGTAGTTAGCTACGTTGCATCATCTAAGCATTTCTAAAGTACTGTCACACATTTTCCCTTCGTAATACTTATCAAGAACCTTACGGAACAACCCTTCGCCCGTAGCTGTCCAAAACAAAGTCATCGACGACCTAAGTTTCATTGCGTCTACTTCCCCAAAGATTTGTCTTGCCGACAAACCGTCCAACAGAAGCAGAGCCTCCGTTATCTCCAGCAATCTGTCTCTGAGCACGGGGTGCAGCCAATAAGCACGAGCCTCATCAGCACCAGCAATACCATAATAGTCAGCATTATAACTGTGCCCCAGCCCCTTTAATTGAGGAAAAACGAACCACATCCAATGGCTCCTTTTTCGCCCGTTTCGAATCTCCTCAAGAACCGTCTTATATTGTGAGTAAGAATCCTGAGCTGCAAGAAATCGCGACAAGTGGTATGTATCCATATCATTCATAATATTAAAAGAGTTGCACCATTATAACGCAGCTCCATATAAAACAATATTATTTCTTCATCAACATTTGTATTTTCCATCAAAGTTAGCACAAATTTATAATATACAAACAAGATTAGCCACAAAAGTTGTATGTCTTTTGATTCCTACATCAAACCACAACCTTAATCCAAAAGTTTAATTAAAAGCAAAGTTGTATATCTTTTGATTCCTACATCAAACCACAACCTTCAGGCGATAACGGGCATCAACCAGAAGGTTGTATATCTTTTGATTCCTACATCAAACCACAACTCGAAAAGATATCGTGTCAGCGAGCAGTGCGTTGTATATCTTTTGATTCCTACATCAAACCACAACATATTATGGAATTGTGCGTAAACTTTCGCAGTTGTATATCTTTTGATTCCTACATCAAACCACAACCTTAGAAAACGGTGATACTTCATTTGTACGTTGTATATCTTTTGATTCCTACATCAAACCACAACGTCGCGACACTTTCAACGGCTGGGATGATTGTTGTATATCTTTTGATTCCTACATCAAACCACAACGCACAACGAAATGGGCGCCGGGATGGTGAGTTGTATATCTTTTGATTCCTACATCAAACCACAACCTATTTTAACGATAGACTTATTTTGTCTCGTTGTATATCTTTTGATTCCTACATCAAACCACAACTTCTGTCGCTTTCTTTCGTGCCTGCCTTAGTTGTATATCTTTTGATTCCTACATCAAACCACAACTCTTGTTTCGCCCGTCTGAACTTCGCGCAGGTTGTATATCTTTTGATTCCTACATCAAACCACAACCAGGCGCCGCCGCGCCCTCGATGCTCCACAGTTGTATATCTTTTGATTCCTACATCAAACCACAACCTTTCTTTCTGATGAATATAATAACACAAAGTTGTATATCTTTTGATTCCTACATCAAACCACAACGCTTCAGCGCATGACTAATTACGTTCAGAAGTTGTATATCTTTTGATTCCTACATCAAACCACAACCAGCCATTTCGGCATGACACATTCGTTTAAGTTGTATATCTTTTGATTCCTACATCAAACCACAACTCAACGGCTGAAAGAGGTTGGCCAGTAGCGTTGTATATCTTTTGATTCCTACATCAAACCACAACAATCCGGTGTTCTTCGAATTCGACACATTAGTTGTATATCTTTTGATTCCTACATCAAACCACAACACTTTGGCGAACTCAATGATATTGTATATGTTGTATATCTTTTGATTCCTACATCAAACCACAACTGCGACCTTGTAATTGACAACGGCATCGGCGTTGTATATCTTTTGATTCCTACATCAAACCACAACCGCTTCCGATTTGTGGCGTTATAACTTCCGTTGTATATCTTTTGATTCCTACATCAAACCACAACTTACTATTATTATGGAACAATGCCACATCAGTTGTATATCTTTTGATTCCTACATCAAACCACAACCCACCCCATTGCGCACCGCCTGCCTTGGCGTTGTATATCTTTTGATTCCTACATCAAACCACAACACATCCACAACCGTTTCCATAGGCTGCGCAGTTGTATATCTTTTGATTCCTACATCAAACCACAACGTGTACTCCTTATATAGTGAGTACAGGGAGTTGTATATCTTTTGATTCCTACATCAAACCACAACTTGGCTGCGTACCTTCTGCTCACTCACGGGTTGTATATCTTTTGATTCCTACATCAAACCACAACTTCGGCTGCATTTGTTTCGGTCTTGGAGAGTTGTATATCTTTTGATTCCTACATCAAACCACAACTCAGTACCATCTTTCACCGTGCAGCGGAATGTTGTATATCTTTTGATTCCTACATCAAACCACAACCATAGTCTGCCGTATTGATAGGGACGAAAGGTTGTATATCTTTTGATTCCTACATCAAACCACAACCGCTGGATAGCCATGTGGGGTTCGACTCCGTTGTATATCTTTTGATTCCTACATCAAACCACAACCTATAACTATTAAATGTCAGAGAACCAATATTTTATAGTTCTTGCTTTGTTATAAGAAATCGCCGTGTAAGAATTATAACGCTACAAAAGTACTAAAAAAATTCCAATTGAATTGGGGCACCTAAAACTTTCTGAGTGATTTTACTCTTTTTAATGCTCTTTGGTTTACCCCAAAAATTATAGATGTCCCCATATTGCTTATCAGTAACACTTAGTATGCTAACCTTTCCTGTTTCTGGCAATAATGCCTTCACTCTTCTCACATGCACATCCAAACTTTCTCTTGATGCACAATGCCGTATATAAACAGAAAACTGCATCATGGAAAAGCCGTCTTTTTCCAAATTCTTACGGAAAAGTGCAGCAGCTTTCATTTCTTTTTTGGTAGAAACCGGCAAATCGAAAAACACAAATAGCCACATAATATGATATGCATTAAGTCTGTATTCCGTCATAAGATAAAGGGAAGTGATATTTTCTTAATTTCACCAGCATAAAACTTAACAAGAGAAGCTGTCGTAAAAGTCAATGCAATCTGTAGCGGACGCATTACCTTGCCTATTTTTACGTCACAGCTTAAAAGGCGCATTATCTCCATTTTGGAATCTTTGTTTAATTCCGTAATGCCATCTGCATAAAGATTAAAGACTATTGAATCCACATAAGGACGATAAGGCTCCATTACATCATCAGCAAGCGGAAAGGCATTGTATCTGCTTTTATGGAATATACCAAGATTAGGCAACAACCCTGAACCAAGTAATGCTCGTGCTGTTGCTGCACGCAAAATTGAATATCCATAATTAAGTAGTACATTTGGCGAATCTCCGCACCTGTCACGTTTAAAGTCTTTATAGAACAGTTGGGTCCAATATATTTTTGCTGCAATGCCTTCCCTATTGTCGGTATCACCACTTTTCACGTTAGCGTAAAAAGGTTTAAGACTACTACCGTTTTTTCCAAACGTATCCAAGACTGCAGACTGGTTCTTTATCTTAGCTTCAATTATCTGTTTCCATGCTTGTTTTTTCATCGGTTCGCTAACAGCAATCTGAGACTTTATATTCTCAGATTGCGTAGTATTGGAATCTAAGCTTTGAAGCATTGCGGTAGGCATCATTTTATTGTCACATAAAATGACAGCAACATTATTCTTCACCAACTCGTTGAGCAACGGCAAAGTAATGTTTATCATTTGACTTTCCAGGACAACACACCCTATATCTTCTATAGGGCGCGTTACCTTGTCATCACTATCTTTCCAAGAAATCACAAGTTGTGAATTCTTTAGCGAAAGACAAACCGGAGTTGAGAAGAATAATGTCTGCTTTATCATATTATCTAAGCCTTCTTATTTCACCAAGTTCATTTATCTCAAAGTCGTAACCTTGAACAAGGGCATTCAGCTGCGTGTGAAGCATTATTATTGCAGGACGAAGTTCTTCACCTTGTTTGTATGCCCCATTTTTTGCCTTGATATCTTTACTTGGGCGAGCTTCTTCATTGTACAGCATAGTTATTCTCGCATAGACACAATTACCAATAGTTGATGTAGACATACCTGTCACCTTATAAAGACGTCTATTCCTTTCCTTGACCGTAGCATCCCAAACCTCATTAGGTGATTTTTCATAAAGAAGAACCATTGTTCCTATTTTTAATGTATAAGCAAATGGATAATCATGCTCACTCTTAATAGGCACAATATGTCTGTCAACCACCTCCTTATCATTACTTGTTCTATAGTATTGAGCAGCTTGGAGCATATTAACAATTTCGAACTCTCGTTTTTCCTTGCCCTTGTTATCTGCACCAATATATAGAGCAAGCAAATAATTGCTATCATTAGCAACATGATATTGCTGCTTGTATTCTTTGGTAGAGACATCACGTTGTTTGCGAATATTCAATGGCTTGGTGATAGAGGGTGTGAAGCATCTCACTTTTTTTATTGGGATCTGCTTTTCCTCATTCATCCATACTGTACTTGCCATTGCATCCTTAAAGCCTTTTTCTTTTATGGCAGATTCAACAATTTCTCTAACCGTATCATCAACAATATTCTTAACATCTTTTTCTTCTAACGATGCTAAGTCTATACGCTTAACATACTTAACAGCCCCATCATTTTCAATAGCGCCATAATAAGTGTCATTATGCAAAGAACCTCTTGCGGCATCACCTTTACAAAGAATCTTCTTGCCATCAATCTTTATTCTTCTGCGTCCTTGCTTCGGCATGTTGTCGGGAGTGTAATGATACACCAAGATTTCGTCTTGTATCTTCTTTATATCCTCTACAAATGTAGCCCATGGCTTTTTGAAAGTTGCTTTCGACATACCATACCACTTATTGTTTTCTTCGTCATGATAGTATGCGCCCAACTTATTATATTCATCCAAGCCAATACATGCAATGACAATGGCATCTATGCAATGATGTACATGATTGACACGTTCTTTCTTGCTATAGATGTCTTGTATTCCCCATATTTTTCTGAAGTCAGAAGTTGCAATGCCTTTCACGGTATAGACACGATTGAAGAGAGACTTCAAGTAAAGACGGGCATACTTTGAAATCACACTAATGTCGGTGCCTTGACGACGACTAAAGCCTTCAGGTACACTTTCCATTGTGAAACGCTCGTACTTACCGCGCCAATAATCACGACGAAGTTCCAGCAGATGACGTTTACGAATAATTGTGTCCTTCTGCTCTTTTGTTGTCGCACCTTTTGACAATTTCTTATTTTTGCGTATTTGAATGTCAAGCAACTCGTACTTCTTTTTCCACTCCTTAATGCGCTCCATAATCTCGTCATGGTTTGGCAATTCTACGGGCAACTTGGTTTTCTTTACTTCTCTATTGAAACGGCTATCACAAAGCGTCAAGTTCATCTTAGTACTATCACCACCAACACTACGAGGAATGGTGTGCTCAATATCAAACTTTGGATTTGCTCCAATGAAATCTGATATACGTATCTGCTTTCCCGTATAAAGACACATGTGATTCTGCTCTTCCCAAAGAACATATTTCAATATATCTTTGTCTGTGGGCTCAATATCCGTCCCTGTTTCTTTCTTGAATAGAGTTATTATTTGCTTTCGAGCCTCATCATTGGCACTTTGGTTCTCTTTTACGAATAAAGCAATAGCATTTCGTTTGTTGGCATCATTCAGTTCACGTGCAAACTCAATATGAACTTCAGTGTTTTGATCTATCTTTCCTTCTGCAAGCAAACGGTTCACTAATTTACGCAATCTGAACATAGAGCGCATCGCCATAGGATTGCGAACACTATCTATTCTTGGCGAACCAAGTTGATAAACGCCATGCTCATTAGTGTATTGCACCCTTGGATATGTCTCAATCATAGAAGGGTGATACAACTTCTTCAGACTATTATCAGAAACATTATACTGCCCTTTCAAATAATCTTTAATGCACACCTCGAAAGTGCGTTTGTCTTTGGTGTCACATTTATCCATCTCCATGATGATATTGTCGATAATAGTCTCGCGCATTTCCTTTATGCTCCACTCGTATTTGGGCATAACTTCGCATAAGTTACCCAAAAATACAGCATGAGAATATATCAACCCTCTTCTTAGATAAGGAAGAACCTTACAGATAGCCTTAAGGCTTAATGAGGCATAATCAGCTGGCAAAGAAATCTCACTGAATATCTTTGCTTCATCTTCGGATAATTGCAGGCGGTTTATAGCAAACTCGGCAAGTTTATCTTTGTCTGAATAGAAATACAAAGCATGCCAGATATCGTTTACTATATCAAATCGACTTTTACCCTCACCTAATGTGTATGTTTCACAAATAGCATCCGTCCATTCATCTCCAAATACATCTTTAATGGCAGCTGTAACAGGACAGCCTGAAACAGATGTATCCATTGGATAATTGAACAGGAATGGCATTTCTGCATCTTCTTCTTTTTTGTAGAAGCCATACATCTTCTTTGGTGCCAACTTCTTGGCTATATCCTCAAAATCAAATTGTTTCTTCGACTTGCGAAAGAATAAAGGCATAATGATTTCACGTTCCCCAGTATTAAGAGGGCGTAATGCATCATCATTAGGAGTTTTGATCTTAATGTTATTGATGAATGTGAGCATTCTAAACTCTTCGTACATTGGATGTGAAGAAGGACATTTTGTCTTGTTCTTCTCAAACACACATTTGCCTACCTGTCCTTTTTGCGACTTTAAAGGTCTTTGGTCAAATATTGCCTTTTCAATATTACGTACAACCTCCGAACCCAGTTCTTTTTCCAAGTCTTGCTTCTCACATATAGCCTTAAACTCGGAAAGAAAATGTTCATTACGTGCAGTATAATGCTTGCGGATTTTCTCTCCCTTATTATAAAGAGCATAGAAATAATCACCAAGATATTCATAACCGGCTTCATTCATTTCCTGAGTAAGGGTACTGATACCTTCCTTTACTTTGCCAGAATCTTCTCCACCTTGCTCTTTTCTGTTACTCAAGAAACCACGGCGCTGAATGATATGATAAAAAGCTCTACCTAAAATGTACCTATCGGTAACGTCAGACAAATCCAATTTCTCATGAATACATTTATGTCTATATGCATACGGAGTCTTTTCTGTATCGTCATCAGTACGTTGCCATTGCATGAACAATTCATTCTTTGGATATATCTTCTTTAATCGCCATATTGAAAGTTCTTCTTGTGAAAGAGGAGGACACAAATGATTGTCACTTAATATGCGAAGCAAACGTATCTTGCGCAATTTTATGCGATAGTATCTTACACGTGTAGCCCTATGCTCTGTACGTTCTGCTGCCTTTGAAGATTCTATGCCTTTCTCTATTTTGACTCCTTCTTGAAATATATTCACGCCTTTGTCAAGCAGATTATAATTATCTGCCGTCTTATCAACAATAGCCCATCCAAGGCTATTTGTTCCAGTATCAATTCCTAATATTTTTGTCATGCAAATATAATAATTGTTTGTAACTATTCAGCGATAGGGCATGGCGGGGTTTCAAGCCTCAAATAAGGCTTGAA
>OLIS01001466.1_pt1 | contig 17034 bp, 15 predicted proteins | sample 1601351 | NCBI WGS metagenome assembly OLIS01 (sample SAMEA2452122, study PRJEB22498) | human gut metagenome | biome: human feces; feature: human gut; material: feces | place: Australia | collected 2012
CTCTTGGAACCATATAAACAACTGTACTACAATATTTTAATTTATAGAACTCCTCTTATGTAATATGATTATTTCTTGACCGGTTTTACCTCGGCAGCAAAATGCCGGATATGATCGTAGGTTGCACCAGGATAGTTTACCCGCAACCATTCAGCGATTACCTCGTAACGATTGGCTCCCTGAAAAGCCTGCGCCTGACGAATGTCGTCGACGATAAAGGTGCGATTGACCGGGATCGGACCATTACGCTGTACCGTTCCTTTGATTTTGACCTCCCACTGTTTGGGAGCATCATCCGAAAAAAGTTTCTTTAAAAGACCCATGTCCGTATGTTTTTATCGCTCTCCCGTCCCTCGGAGAGATACTACAAAAAAGAAAGCGTGGGACCGATCGCTCATTTCACCGGACAGGCTCTGGTAAACCGTGGAGAAAAACAAGCAACAGTCCTCACGCCCGTATACATACAGACGCGAGAGCCGTCAGCCATTCCTCTCCGTTGAAAATTTACCAGATTTTGTCCGGAAGAATGAAGCCAACACTTTCGTGTAAGTTCCTAATATGTCTGTCACCCCTCGGATGACATAACAAAATTAGTATTTTTCCCTTACACCGACAAGTTTTCAGACTCTAAAGGACTGTTGCCGTTTATTTTATCACATCTGTCACTCGTTTGCTTGCTGGAGGTACTCCACAAAACGTTGAGGTAACAGCACATTAGGCATGTCGAGTGTTGCGGAGAACAAAGGTGCAATCTGGGTTACCGTGTAACCGGCGATTCCACATCCAATCTCCGTGACCAGAAAAGTCAGTTCGGGATGAGCCTCCGCATAAGCGATGAACTCCTCCACATAAGGACGGACTTTCTCAACCGATCCATCCATTGTAGGGATCGCATAACACTGTCCCGTGCGTCCGATTCCTTCTCCCCAGACAGCCCCGAACCGTTGTCGGGCATAAGCCGCAGCACCTCCGCCGTGCCAGCCCGAAAACAAAGATTTCATCGGCTCGGAGTGATTCGATTCGCTCCGATGAAAAACGTGTTCTGCTCATTGTTCATTGATTTTATAGTAAACATTTCTTTTATCCGTACATTTGGCAATCGAAAGCAATCCGAGCCGGTACAGGTCTGAAAGATGCTCCTTCCACGCATTAGAAGTATGCTCTTCACCGGTGTACCGGGACAAGTGTACAGGTCCTACACCACAAGGGCATCGCCGCTGAAGACCTGACACGAGAATCAATGTCGCCGTCTGTGCAACCGTCAATCCCATTGTCGTAGCTATTTCTTCCAACTCTATACGGAAATCAAAGCGTTCGAGTGACGCGATACCACCACATCTTTTCAACAGGTAAAACATCGCAGAGGGTTCGATACGTCGTGCCGCCGCTTCGGCCTTCTCTTCCTGTCGGAGCCACTCTTCGGTCTTGGCAATCTCGCGACGTGTCTGCTCGATAAACTCCTGCAACTCGTGCTCTTCCTTTTTTCGATAATCGCGCGCTATCGCACGCTCCATGCGGCGACACTCTTCACATAAATAATCAGCTAATCCTTTCATATCATATTATTACTCTAAAACAATTGATGACGCAACACCCGATCCAATCAAGCTGAAATTTCCCGCATTAACATCGTTTTTGGCGGTATAACGCCAAGCCTTAATCGGCTTGTAATAATATCGTGCAAACTTAACTACATGAGACATATCAGACTGTTCTGCAGAAGCTTGAGCAATAATCAGCATATTGGACAACACAGCATGAAGCCGAAACCGTTTCATAAGGCATCGTGATGACGGTTTACTGTTAAACGGGTGTTCAGTAAAGACAACACCTCCATGATCAAGAATTTGAGTCTGCAATTCTTCAAGATTTGGCGATAACGGCATATCTAACCCTTGTGCTGAGACTACAATAGGCTTTCCTCCCCCATCCAGACAACCACGCAAAACGGCAGCATTACAACCATCTGACAATTCACTCAGAACAATATGTTTGATACCCAATTCATGCCCCAGTCTCCAAGATACCCGATCTCCCTCGTCGTCATTTTCCTTTGCCCCTACGATTGTAATTACATCATCGCAGGAAAGCAACGCGCAATCTCCCAGGCAATAGATCAATGGCGGAAAATCGTCGATCTCCAATAATCTTTTGGGATAACACGTATCAAAACACGAAATTGTTACGACACCAGCTGCTTTTTGAGCCTGCATAATATGCAATACACGTAACAGCAAAGTTTCAGGATAACCAGGTGTAAAACCATACTGAGGCAGAAGCAGACGCAGCGTTTTGTATAGTTTTCCCGGCTTCAGTGCCTGATCGAGCAAAGGGTGACCGGCGAGGCCGAATATATGCCGAGGCAGTATGCCCAGCATATGTAGCATCATCACCTCTTCGTGCGTTATTTTACGGATAATATTCATTGACATTTTGTTTTCTCTAGTTTAAGTTTTACTGCGATTTTCGGCCAAAAATCGAGGCTTTTGGAAATTTGTTTTTTGCTCGTTTTCGTGCAACTCTTTTAATCGCGAAATACGATTTATCAAACTATAAATCAATATATTAGAAGCAAAACCAATCTTTCCCCCTCCTATATTAAAGATACTCAAAAAAGTGCTCCTACACAACTTTTTTACGGTCAATTTAGGCCTTTTTCGACTGAATAACAGCATTTTATCTTCTCACAGAGAGGACATACGGAACAATGGCCGAGACTATGTGCAAATAGCCTTTTTTCCATTTATATGACTGGTGGACAACTTTCGATATTTTACTACTGATTATCTACACATTAGTTTTCATAAATTGCAATTTTATCTTACATAAAAGACAAATTAGTAACTTTACGAGACCACAGAAATACCATGCACATGACGACTGAAGAATTACGACTCCAGATCAAACATGATCGACAGATATTGTCGGATACCCCTTTTCAACTGCGAAATTTAGCGGGGATGGCAAGCGGGAACTGGATCATTGCAGCCGACAGACAACGAGGTAAGAGTTGTGCCCTGGCACAACTCATCTATCAGCGCACTCAACAACGTGAGGATAGAAGAATGTACGGTGTGGTGCCGATCGTGCTCTCCTTTCGTAACGAGATCTACCGACGTACGACAGCCAGCGAATTATTCGCAGCTCTAACACCTCTGATGACAGAAGACAAAATCCTGCTTTGTCTCGACGATGTAGATCTGCTCGAGGGTTGGCCCCAATTATTAACCAAGGCCGCTGTCGCAGCACCAAATATCGAGATCCTTGCCACGATGTCGACTCACTCGGCGCGTCAGATTACAGGAAATACCGAATTGCGGAACAAGTTCAATATTAAGAATCTTGCAGATTTTACGCTACACGAATATTTACGCGTATCGAAGTTAAGTTACAACGAAGCCCTCAACCGTTTCATTCGCTGGGGAGGCTTTCCGGGAGTTTTATTATCGGCCGAACATCATACTGAATCTCTCGAAAGACTGCTCCGTACATTGTTTTATGAAGAGTTGCTTCCGAGATACAATATCCGTAACGCAACGGTGTTGCGAATGATCCTGCATCTGCTGGCAGAGCACTTGGGAGAAGAGATTTCTCACAATGGGTTATGCCGCATGCTGCAGGAAACAGGATTGAAGGTCGGTGTATCGACTGTCTTAGAATATATTTCGATATTGGAGAAGACGAGATTTATTCGTTCGATAGAATGTTTTTCGGAACAGACTATCCGAACTCCGAAGCGACATTATTGGTTTGTGGATAACGGACTGCTGTCGTTGTTTATTCACGCAACACAACTGCGTGAAAAACTATTACGGAACACAATGGCGCACGCTATTCTACAGGAGTATCAAAAGCATACAATTTACTATGCCTCGCAACGAAATACCTCGGTAGATTTCTATATTCCTGAACGCGATATCGCAATCATGCTGTGCCCGAATGATGAGCTGATTCCCGAAGCCGTACAGAATCTCCAGCGATTCGACCAAAAACATCCTACGACATACAAATACATCTATACTGTCGGAAAAATTTCAGATTCACTTCCTCATGAAATTTTCAATATATTTCTGCCTGAGTGGAGTTCGATATTATAATTTTCTTCTGACACAAAAAAGAGTTAAGAAAGTTATCATTGATAAATTGTTTTTCATATTTCAATGAGATTGTTTTTTACATTATAGCAACAATATTTCCATATAAGACTTAACTTACCTAACTAAAATTACAAGCAGCAACCACCGCACCAGCAAAAGAATATATAACAACAAACCTTGGCTTGTAAATAGCCAAGGTTTATATACATTTGCTATGTTGGGAACTTTCCGAAACTCACATCAATGAGCACAGATGCGTTATGGAATCACTTATCAATACATTATATTTATACTATTCCAACTGAGTTCTGTATACGGAATCTAGCGTATTCCCATCCTTATCTTTCCACATAGTCCAGCCATTGGTGGATCGTCCTGTGCAGAAATCAGAAGCAGTGCTAGGACTTGAAAAGGTTTTATCGGAATTCATTATCCAAACGCCTTTATCGAAAGATGCATATTCCCTAACCATCTTCTCCCGCTTTTCTTTCCAGGGAAAAGACGGCGTGCAATCATTGGCGACCACGCTTCCTGCAAGCACTGTAAAGCCGGATGGATTATAGAATCCTCTTGCATTACATCCACGGCTTTTGGTGAAAAATAGATGCTCCTCTTTGGGTCGGGATATTTCGAAAATACTACAACCAATAAACGATGCCAGAAACTTAATGTCCTCAAAAAACTCATCCATCGCGTCCCGCTGATGTTCGGGAAGATTGGGAGCTTTAGGTATTTGTTTATTTTCGTTCAATACGAACGAGTTCGACAGCTTGGCTTCGGTAATCGCACGATATTCCAGATATTGCACGTCAGCCTTGGTCATGTCCTCGTCTTTCGAGACAAAAACAAGTGCTTTCTGCCAGAATGCCTTTTTACTGTCGTGATCTTTTACCCGCTCCTTAAAATTTTCGGTCTCTCCAATATAAGCTTGCGGCTTCGTTGCCTCATCTTCTCCGATCAGAATATAAAAGGCCGGTTTGTGCAACTTCTCCTGCTCATTCAGATAGGCCAGATTCGAGCGCGGAATCACAAACATCTGGCAAATCTTATTGCTGATGAATGCATACTGCGTTCCCTTCGGATCGCCGTCAATGAGGTATGTAGTGACTGTTTTCCCCATAATTATTTCAACCTAATTTCATCAATTAAATCAAATATAGCAGAAAAGTTATCAAAGTCTTCATCTTTAAACGATTTACAATTTGCTGCTAAAATGGTTTTTGACTTATTCTTAATATCATCTGCTACTTTGTCTATGGATAGACCGCTATAATATCCATGTTTTCCCGCCACGGCTAGCTCTACTGCTTCCTGATATTTCTCTGACGGATAACAGTTTTCTATAGTAAACGACTCTTTGGGATTGTATCCATTTGTTTTTGGGAGCAGAAAGGCATAAAAATTAGTCGAGGCAATCCCATCTTTATACTTTACATGCTTAATTTTTTCATTAATATTATCTTTTTCGAACCCGTTATTAATGTCTTTATTACCAGCATTATCATTGTCAAAAACACCAATGAATTTCTTATTCCACTGTATTTCCGAGCAAGATAAACCGATTAAAACTTCTCTGATATGTTCCGAACTATTCATTGAAAAAACATCAAAGTCTAAATTGGGACACCTTGACTGTAATCGTTTATATGCCTCTTCAATATGCGTTTTATCTGTTTGTCCTTCTACCAAGACTGTAATAGGTTTATTAGATGTAATAAAAGCATTTTGTTGATCAAGGTTCCATAGATTATTGGTTAAATCTGCAACCAACTTACATTTATCTTTATCAGCACATACCATGAAGCCGTTAGAGTCCGTGCCTAAGCTTAAGATATGCTTGATATCAACGCTTGCTGCCATGGATGGAGAATGAGTTGTTAAGATTACATGCCTATTATTTGTATATTGTTGGATAATATCTAACAACCTGATTTTATTACCGATATGTATATGGGCATCTGGTTCATCTAACAAATACAATGTATCTTCAGCCCCAGCAAACTCCAATGCTGCTTTGACTAACATTAGTTTCTTTTGCCCCTCGCTTAAATCCTTGATAGTAAGTCCTCCATTAAATGTGATAACAATATTTTTTAGAAGACTATTCTTTTTATAAGAAGCACTAGCTATATATAAATATATAAAAAGAGTGCTAATATCTATGTATTCTACAATTTGCTTAAATTCTTCTAGTGTATAATGAGAAGCTTCAGCCAATTTACCAACAAGGTTTAATACTGGACTACCTTTATACTCAGCATCATTATCCTGCTGTATGGTAAATTCAATCTTATTTACTTCTGTAATTCCAAGAAACTCCCGCACAAAAGAATGATTGTCTTCTGCGTCGGAACACAAAAGAGATAGGAGCGCAATATTCCACATTAATTTACTCAGATATAACATCTGAGGCAATGTACCATCCTGCGCCTGCCGATTAATACTTTTAATATACGAGGAGTAAATTGGTGAATAATATTTACTCCACATTCTTTGCTCCTCCCCACTATATATTGCAATAACTCGTTTGGGGTATGATTGAATATTTTCGACAAACTTATTATCATGAAATTTAATATCAACGGCAGAGTTATCAAACATTTTGTATTTAAGAGCAAAATCGACGGAAAAATCTTTTTCATTTTGATATAGTTTGAAGAAAATATAGCTAATACACTCCAAAAGGTTACTTTTTCCACATCCATTATTACCAATTAAAAGAGTTAAGCCATTATGAGAACTTAAGTCAAAGGTTTGCTCCTTAATATTCTTAAAATCTTTTATATATAAACTTTGAATATGCATAATAACTATCGTCTCATGTAGGTTAATTGCTTACAATCCGGCCCAGATTGCGGGATTCATTAACAGATTGGCAACGATATTCGATGCTACATCTGTTCCAAATGATTTCAATTTTTCAATAATTCCCGGACGAGCCTTCTGCAGATCGTTGCCCGCTTCGGCTACTACAGTTTTCAGCTCTTTGATTTGACGTCCCGTAAGATCGTCTTTAATAGCTTCAAGGAACAATTCTACTGCAAGTAATTGTTGCTGGCTCTGTGTTTGGCAATTGGAATTATTGATATTTGCTGTAACCTGAATTGCGCCATTCCCTTTATTGTCTTGCGAATTATCAGAAATAACGGAGGGTATTTTCGCCAATGCTTTCAGAATGCCCAATAATCTATTCTGTTGATTAGGAGATAGTTGCTCATTACTTATTCTTTCAAATTCAACAACATCCTTGTCATGGGGATAATGGACTCCTATATATCGTTTAGTAGTAGCTAACCATGTATGATATTTATCCATATCGGCATAGCTATAATAACCGGTTCTGTCTATAACATATTTTAATCTAGGAATCCGTGTTTCCAATTCTTGGATTAACGCCTCTAAGGTTATAGTTTCTTCCATATTTACTCAAATATTTGGGTTTCAAATTTTGATACAGCTTGCTGATAATAAGGAGATAATTGTTGTAAACCCGAAGCTTCCTTATATAATTCAGTCATACGTTTTACTATATCCTGCTGAACTTTTAAAGGTGGAATAGGAATGAGAATTCGTTTTAAGTTTTCAACTCCTAATTCTGTTTGTTTTGTCGTTTTGGCCGATTTTACATTTTCCACCTGTTCTTGTCCATATCTACTATTAAAAACAAGTTCAAAATATTTGGGCTCAATACAATTTTTATTCAGTCTTAATAATAAAACATGACTGTCATACAGTAATCCTGTATTATCTTTATCTACTACTGCCGCACGACCTATTGTCCCTTCTCCCGTGGAATTTATAAGAATATCTCCTTCTTGTGTGAGATTTTCTTCGTCAATAGATTCCAGCCATGAGGGATCAACTGTTTTTGCGTATTGTGTTTCTATCGAACCCCAACGAACGCACTTCTGATTTAAAATGAATACATTGGAGTCCTCTGCATATTTTGGACTCTTCCCTCGCTTTATATCTAAATAAAGATAACCATCGCTATTAAGGCTGACAGTCTCATATTTTGAAGATAAATAAACTCGCGAATGTAATATTTTATCAACACCCCATTCTCGAATCTTATGGAATGGTACTAATTCCAATGTTGAGACATCTTCTGCTCCATTAGGGTGAAGTTCTGAAACTCCAATACATTTCGATAAATAAGATCGCGCCTCTCTTATTTTGATTAATCCTTCACTATATCGACGATGGCCCTCATTAATAATATTATTATACTCCTCCACCAACTTATTTTGTTCTGCTAATGAAGGAAGGGGAACCTTTATATCTAAAAACAAAGGTTCTTGTAAATAATGGCGATTGGTCGTGCCATTACTTGCTTGTTCGCAAAATTCAATGAATTCTTTCGTTGTCGTGAGCAATGCTAGGTAATGAGGGTTTACCTTTGAATAATCCACATCAAAAGTCCAGAAGTTGCCGGTTATAACACCTCCATCCAGCACATCTGGAACAACGCCAAATGCACCGTTACGAGCATCTATTTTGGATAAAAGGAATTGTCCTTTAGAAATCACAAATTGATTCTTAGTGCCAATTTTACTTCCTATAACGGAATCTCGCAGAAAGATTCCACCGTTACGGACCTTAATAGTTGCTCGCTTATAATATACATTATCTTGTATCTCTATTGCGGTTTTGTTACGGGTAAGGAATTCCTTGATCTGAACTAGCGGATACTTGGTCGTGAATCGGATTTTGGAGTCATTCAGATACTGCACACTCCAGTTGTAAAGCTGCGAGAACTTTACAAAATCCAAATACTTGTATGTGCTTTTACTCTTTAACATAACTCCTTCGTTTTGCCTTCCTGATCAGTCCGAATAACTTTATTATCAACTATTTCATAATGGAATTTTAGTTCATTTGAGGTCCACATATGATGCTCCTTACGATAAGGTGTAAACTCTTTGAGCAAATCGACTAATTCATTCTCGCATTCGGCGCCAGTTGTCGTAATGCCAGCTTTTTCAACTTGGGCGATGGGGATGATATAGTCAAATTTCTCTTTGACAATCGCCCATATCTCGGCTGCAATCTTTGCCTCTAATACACGTCTTTCAGTCCGCTTTGCTTTCTTGTCTTTGGCAGGATTTCCCCGTTCTGCTAGGAATGAATCAATCTCATCGAGTTGTGATTGATACTTGGTTTCTACCTCTTCTGTTGCCGCCTGTATAATCGCATCGAATTGGGCTCGTTCCTCCGCCGTGAACTTCTTAAAGAACAGCAGACTGGGTTTTACCGTAGCCCCCGAAGCCATGAATACGTCCTGGGGAATAGAGGTGATTAAAATTATTTTGGCCATTCCCTCAAAAAGTTCGCGTACAGTTTGCAAATTGGTATTATTGAGAACTCCTTCAGGTAGGACAATGCCCAAACGTCCACCCGGTTTGAGCAAGCGGATACAGCGCTCAATAAATAGCACTTCGGTCAAACCACTAAGTTTCCCGACCGTATATAAATCCAGTACAGAGTCTCCAATGTGATCATTAATCTGACTCAAGGCCTGTTGATATACCGCTTTACCATATTTCCTCTCGTATGCGGCGATCTTCTGCGTATCGGTTTCCACATCGGCTTCCGTTATTTTCAGCGATTTTTCTACGCGAGAACCGAACGGAGGATTGGTTAGAATCACATCGAACCGATTTTCAAAAACGCCGTTAACATTTAACAATCCGTCGTGGTGATGAACGCCTCCGTGCCCATCTCCGTGCATGATCATATTCATCTTTGCGGTCCTGGCCATACGAGGGTTGGCGTCCGTACCATAGATGCAGTTACTGGACAGATTCTGCAACCGACTGTTTAGATTTCCTGTGTCGAGTTCTGTGTTGAGCGCAGCAAAATAGGCATTGATCTGTTCATCAATTACTGACTTCTGTTTTTCACTCAGCGTTTCATAGCGTTCATCGAAAAGTTCGGCTTTAATACTTTCTTTGACCTTCTGTACATCATTTTCAATTTTCTCGCGTACATATTCAAAGGCTTTAATCAAGAAACCACCACTACCACAACACGGATCGCAGATAATCTCGCCCTCTTCAGGGTCAAGCAACTCTACCATAAAATCAACTATAGTACGAGGTGTAAAAAATTGTCCCAACTCTCCGCGGAAAGTTTTACCTAAAAATTTTTCGAAGGCAATACCTTTCACATCATCTGCCGTGCGGGAGAGATTGCAAACCTCAAGTTCTTCGACAATAGCCTCAAAACTTGCCTCCTTAATCTTTATTGTATCATTGGCATCGAATAAACCATCTTTTGCATAATCCTCCTTGGTTGCTCAAATAATTGCTGATAAAATGGCAAACTTTGCTTTGACTTGGTTTTATCATAAGCTTCCCGCAGCTTCGTAAATTCTTTCTTCGAGAAAATCTGAGTTCCAGTATTATCGCGTTCGTATCGGATTTTTATGAAGAGGACCTTACTAATCTCATCAAAGGCTGCTTCCGGCGACAACTTATCGTTATTGCGTATAATAATTATGGCACTTGGTAAGCACCTTGCTGAATTCTTCGCGTGTAAATGCTTTAGTCTGACTCAATAATTCCTTGATCTTTTTTACATTGGTCAAATCCTCGGCCTTAGGGATATCAACAATTTCTTCAAGTCGTTTAGGCATTTTTCCTTTAACAACCTTGAAAATACGCGTTTCCTTCAGGTTCGTGGTAACGAAAAAATCCGCTCCAGCCCAGGCCGCATAATTAGATCCCTGATAATAATCTTCTTCTTGAATTGTGACGTACTCAGCTTTGCATTCTATAACGATAGCCGCAGATGCTGCCTCTTTTTTATCGGATTCGGACTTCCATATCACAATATCTGCACGAGCTTTACCTTGACCTCGGTGAGAATTACTCACCTGGACTTCCTGTGCCATCTGCTCCAGCGAGTACCCGTAGACATTTACTAGCCGGCAGATGTATTCCTGACGGACTCTCTCTTCAGGCGTTAGAACTAATTCTTTATTTTTCAGAGGAGCAAATATTTTGTTGCCGTTAATCTGAAGTTCCATATGCGCTATTTTGTACTTTTTATTAATTCTTTGGGATCTACTTGAAGGATACGTGCTATCTCGAAAAGTTGTTCAAGACTCGGCTGACGGCGATTGCAAACGTAGGCATTTACAATACTGAAACTTTTACCGAGTTTTTCAGCCAGCCAAATTTGTTTAATTCCCTTTTCTTCAAGGACTTCTTTTATTCGATTCATGTGTTGTGTCATACTGATAGCATGAAATTTTCTATAAAGATATGAAAAAATACACGATATAAAAATGAAATCATCTGTTTAATTTATAGGCACATCTTTATCAAAAAAAAACATATATTTCAACTACTCCATGCTATATTTTTTTAAACAATCAGTTAATCAAGTTAGGGTAAATTAAGAGACAAATATATTTAATTAAGGAACATATTGCAAGGAACATAAAACACATAAAAACAAAAGATTAACTCTATTAACTATCAAAATAATATTAGCACAAACTACACAAAAAGTCGTTTATTTTTTGTATCTTTAAAGGATGAAAACAATCCTTTACATACACGGTCTATCCTCATCAGGAGCATCAAGTACAGCAAAACATTTGCAATCGTTATTACCAGACACTCGTATAATAGCGCCTGACCTGCCTCTTGGACCTCTCGATGTGCTTAAATTGTTACACCAGCTCGTTGCAGCGGAGCATCCAGATCTGATTATTGGAACCTCAATGGGTGGAATGTTCGCACAACAGCTTTACGACAGCAAAAAAATCATCGTCAATCCAGCCTTTCATGTATCACGTACAATGCGCAAACAGATCGGCGTGTGTGCTTTCCTCAATCCGCGAAAAGATGGTGCAACGACCTATACGATTACCCCTGAACTATGTAATCGATACGAGGAAATGGAACGTCACCAATTCGATGTGATAACAGAAAACGCTATCACAAAAACATGGGCATTATTCGGTGAACATGATCAAGTGGTCAATTGTCGAGAAGAATATCTGCAATATTATCGCAACTACAAGACTTTCGAAGGGGAACATCGTCTATGCTTCGAGAACATCCGAGATACGGTAATACCGCTTGCAAAGCAAATATGTTTAGATACGATCTGATTTAAAGATCAGACAAATAATAATTTAGTTTAACCAACAAACAGCTAGTCCGAACATCAGTGTTTTACAGAATGTTTAACAGATATTAAAAATCGGGCAAAAAAGACTGCTAACTATCTCGGAATGAGATCTCAAAAACTTGTAGAGCACAACCTTGCCAAGGCTGCCTGTAAGAATATGGGAATAAAATATTCCATATCATCATGCAAGTCAGTCATACACAATGCTTACATGCTTGAACGATTTATTTGCATGTCTGGGATTGAACCAAACACGCAATTAATTGACAAACTTTTCAAAGAACTCATTTTATTTACCGCCAAAGCCGCTTAGGCTTGGCAAATTTTTAACGAACTATTGATATAAAGTACACCCTCATTTTTTTACTGTGATTAGATAGATTTTACTTATGTACACGTGTATAAAACTCTTAAATTCTTATCGCTTGCTATTTATTGTTGTACAATAGCCGCACTTGTGTTTTCATTAGTGCTTATTTTTCTTTTGTCCAAAAGCTTGTATTTATATCAAATTTATTATAAACCTGTTCTACTTTATGTGTAGGAAGCTTAATATTTACGTATGAAAAGGAAAACTTTAATTTTTATTTTATGCAGTCTCATGTATAGCTCTGCATATTCACAGCAACCTCTGGGCGGGTTCTTGTATGGGAATGTACAATCTCCCGAAGGAACAGAATGGGAAGCACCTGAAAAGCTGTCACTCAACAAAGAACAGCCACGTGCATATTTTTTCTCGTTTGCAGATGTTGAGAGTGCGAAAGAAGTAAGGCCTGAAGCCAGCTCTTACTGGCAAAGCCTTAATGGAACATGGAAGTTTCATTGGGCACCAAACCCGGATGAACGACCGAAAACTTTCTATGACATACAGTTTGATGATGCTGCATGGGATGACATAACCGTCCCTTCATGCTGGAATGTTGTGGGGATACAAAAGGATGGATCACTTAAATATGGTGTACCTATTTATTGCAACCAGCCGGTTATCTTTAAGCATACTAAAGTTGTCGGAGACTGGAAAGGCGGTGTCATGCGTGAACCGAATAAGGACTGGACAACCTATAAATACCGTAATGAGGTTGGATCATATCGCAGGACATTCCGCATACCGGAAAACTGGAAGGAACGTGAGGTATATATAAATTTCGATGGCGTAAACTCTTTCTTCTATTTATGGATTAACGGGAAATATGTGGGATTTTCAAAGAACTCGCGAAATACGGCCTCTTTCAATATCAGCGACTATCTTGTTAAGGGGGATAATGTCGTGGCTGTCGAGGTTTACCGTAATTCGGACGGCTCCTTCCTTGAAGCTCAGGATATGTACCGTTTGCCAGGTATATTCCGTGATACTTACCTGACTTCTACCGCAAAACTTGAGATGCGTGACATGAAGATTGATACTGACTTGACAGCTGAGGGAGCAACTGTTTCGGTAAATGCCATGATGCGCAACCTTGGAAAGAAGGCTGCAAAAGATTTTACCTTGACATATAGTGTCTTCGAGAACAAACTGTATTCAGATGAAATCGTGGGTAAGGTAGGTAATCCTGTTGTTTCCGAAAAGTTCACATTGGATAAGGATGGAAGTCAGAAGATAACCACAAAACTTACGATTAATAACGCCAAACTTTGGTCTGCGGAGAAACCAAACCGTTATACATTGGTGGCAGAACTGAAAGACAGGAAAGGAAAGATAGTTGATGTCGTTTCTTCTTATTTCGGTATCTGTAAGGTTGAAATACGTGATACAGAAGCAAAAGATGACGAATTCGGCTTGAAGGGACGTTACTTCTACGTCAACAACAAGCCTGTGAAACTTAAAGGTGTAAACCGTCAGGAAATAAACCCGAACAGTGGTAACAGCATCACTCATGAACAGATGGAAGAGGAAATAATGATTATGAAGCGCGGTAACATAAACCATGTCCGTAACTCACATTATTCATGCGATCCTTACTGGTACTACCTGTGTGACAAATATGGTATCTATCTGGAGGACGAGGCCAATCTTGAAAGCCACGAGTATTATTACGGAAAAGAATCTCTTTCTCATGTTCCCGAATTCAAAGACGCTCATGTGGCCCGTGTCATGGAACTTGTGCATGCCCATGTCAACCATCCTTCCATTGTTATATGGTCACTGGGCAATGAGGCCGGTCCTGGCAATAACTTCGTTGCCGCTTATGATGCAATCAAGGCTTATGATACCAGTCGCCCGGTTCAGTATGAACGCAATAATGACATTGTAGATATGGGATCGAACCAATATCCTCCTATTCCTTGGATACGTGAGGCCGTGAAGGGTACGTTCAATATCAAATATCCGTTCCACATATCCGAGTATGCACACTCTATGGGTAATGCCGGAGGAAACCTTGAAGATTACTGGGAGGCTATAGAATCTACCAACTTCTTCTGTGGTGGAGCCATCTGGGACTGGGTGGACCAGTCTCTTTACAATTACGACAAGGCGACAGGAGAAAAATACCTGGCTTATGGCGGTGATTTCGGAGAAAAGCCTAATGACGGCATGTTCTGTATGAACGGTATCCTTTTCTCCGGCCATAAACCTAAACCGGAATATTTTGAGGTCAAGAAAGTCTATCAGAATGTAGGTGTCAAGGCGGTTGACATCATGAAAGGACAGATTGAGGTGTTCAACAAAAATTATTTTGAACCGATGACAGGCTATGATATGGTGTGGTCATTATGGAAAGACGGGAAAAAGGTTCAGGAGAGCAGGAATTTCAAAGGCCACCGCAATATAGTTGGCCCACGTGAAAAAGTCCTCTATACTATACCTTTTGATTTCAACAGTCTCTCTTCGGACAGCGAATACTTCATTAAAATACAGTTCTTGTTGGCTAAAGACATGCCATGGGCAAAGAAAGGATATGTACAGATGGAAGAACAGCTACCACTGAAGCAGGCTGATACATTTGCCGGCATTGCAAGTGTAGCAGAAGGAAATGATGTCATCTTAAATGAATCAAATGAGACATATACTGTAAAAGGCAACGGCTTTACAGTAGTCTTTGACAATCAGACAGGAACGATCAACCATCTGAAATACGGTGCCAGAACCATATTTACAGAAAACAACGGTCCTAAACTTGATGCATTCCGAGCACAGACCGACAATGACAACTGGGCATACAGACAGTGGTTTGCCAAAGGTCTGAACAGTCTGCTTCATAAAGTTCTGAACAAGTCTGTATATACCCGTAAGGATGGAGCAGTAGTAATAGCTTATACTGTTGAGTCCCAGTCTTCTTGTGGATATAATATTAAGGATTTGGGTATAAGCTCAGGTAAGTATGAGATTACCAAGTCAAAAGACTTCGGTCCTGATGACTTTAAATTTACAACCAACCAGATATGGACAGTTTATAAAGACGGCTCAATAGAACTACAGGCTAATATTATATCAAATGAGCCTAATCTGGACCTTCCACGTCTGGGCTATGTAATGAAGACACCTAAGGATCTTTCCAATTATACTTATTATGGACGCGGCCCTCAGAACAATTACAATGACCGTATGAACGGAGCATTTGTCGAACTATATCATAGTACAGTTCAGGAGCAGTTCGTAGATTTCCCTAAACCGCAGTCTATGGGTAATCGCGAAGGTGTCCGCTGGTGTGCTTTGACTGATCAGACCGGTCAGGGTGTACAGTTTGTCTCCACATCTTCTCCTTTCTCGGCTTCTGCTCTGCCGTGGTCGGCCATGCAGATGGTAGAAGCTCCGCATCCGTACCAGCTTCCCGAATCTGATGGTAATTATCTGCATATAGACCTTAAGATGATGGGGCTTGGTGGCAGCAGTTGCGGCCAGGACGCTCCTTTGGCTGAAGACCGTGTCAAGGCCGGAAATCATATGATGGGCTTTATCATACGTCCTGCAAACGGTAATCTTACTCAAAGTGCGAAGGTCTCTGCTACCGGAGATATGCCGTTGGGCATATCACGTGACCGTACCGGTATGTTGAACATTACTTCTGCCAGAAAGGATGCCACTATATGTTATAGCATAAACGGAGCTAAAAAAGCTCTGGTCTATGATAAACCTTTCAGCTTGCGTGACGGTGGACTGGTGAAGGCCTGGTACAAAGACAATGAGCAGCTGATGGCTACATCTGAATTTGATAGGATTGAAAGCATTCCTGTAGAAGTCATTTATGCCAGCAGTGCGGAACAGGGTGAAGGTGATGCCAATCATCTTGTCGATGGAGATCCGAACACATATTGGCATACAGTATATTCTGTTACCGTGGCAAAATATCCGCATTGGATAGACTTTGACTGTACAGAAGAAAAGACAATAAAAGGTTTTGTCTACTTGCCGCGACAGAATAGCAGTAATGGAAACATTAAGGATTTCCAGATTCAGGTAAGTAATGACGGAAAGGACTGGGGTGAAATTATCGTCAAAGGTTCATTTGAGAACAACCGTAAAGAGAAACGTATCCTTTTCAATGAGCCGGTTAAAGCCCGTTATGTTCGTTTTACAGCTTTAAGTTCTCAAAACGGTGATGATTTTGCAACTGGAGCGGAAATATATATACTAAAATAATAGTATAAAATCTTTTATAGGGTAAAAATTTACCCTATAAAAGATTTTAATATTTTTTGACATTACTGTCCCGTAAAAGTGGATAAATAGTTCTTTGAAATTATTGAAACATAGTCAATTACACGGTTTTTTGAAATGAAACGGACTTGATTTTGCACCTTTGCAGTCTAATACAAATGGCTGCTATGTTCCAAGACAAATACGTATTCTCTC
>OLIS01001470.1_pt1 | contig 16983 bp, 9 predicted proteins | sample 1601351 | NCBI WGS metagenome assembly OLIS01 (sample SAMEA2452122, study PRJEB22498) | human gut metagenome | biome: human feces; feature: human gut; material: feces | place: Australia | collected 2012
AACATGGGAGACGATAGCAACACTGACAGACTGGCCGGAACTATTAAAGAAAAAGAAGAGGTATCAGAAAACAGAAGAGGAAGGAGAAGGGTACGATATGGACAGTGCATGGAAAGAGATACTGGCAGACGAGAGAGCCAGAGGAAGAGAGGAAGGAAGAGAGGTGGGGAGAAAAAAAGAAAAGATCTCTACAATCCAGAATATGATCAACCGGAATTTTACGGATAAAGATATCAGGGCAGCAGTGAAGTGCAGACAGAAAACGATCGATGAGGTGAGAAAGAAAATGCCTGTAAAATAGCAGAATAGGAAAAATGATACAGCAGAATGTAAAAAAATCGAAGAAAATGCTAAATCAATCTGTACATTATGACGATAAAGTGATAGAATGAAAAAGAATTAAGCGGAATTATGCGATAAATAACATGTTCTGCTAAAAAGGAAAAAGGAGAGATAGTTGTTATGAAGAAACAAAAGAGTATGGGAAACAAGGGATTTTCCTTAGTGGAGCTGATTATTGTAATTGCCATTATGGCAATTTTGGTTGGTGTATTGGCACCTCAGTATTTGAAGTATGTACATAATTCTAAAGTATCAACTGATGCTCAGAATGGTCAGGAAATTGCTACAGCACTTAATGTGGCTATTGCAGATCAGAAAAAAGCATTTTCAGCAGCTGATACACCTGATTTTAGCGCAGCAGGAATTACAGCACCTGTATCAAAGCTTACAACTAATGCTACTAGTTGGACTGTAAAGGGAAATAATGATACGGGAGTTTCCAAAGTATTACTTACATATGACTCTAAAACGTATGAATGCTATCCTAATCCAGATAGTACAGATGCCACAAATCCTGGAATTAATACATTGAAAAAATAATTTTTGAAAGGCACCTGATATGCTCCCAACAATTCTTCTCTACATAGTGATTTTCCTTTATGGAATCGTGATCGGTAGCTTCCTCAATGTGTTGATCTACCGTATCCCAAAAAAAGAGAATATTGTAACGACCAGGTCTCACTGCATGAACTGCGGTTATCAGCTTCGGTGGTACGACCTCGTACCACTGTTCAGCTACCTGGCGCTGGGAGGCAGATGTCGGAAATGCAAGGCACATATCTCCGCTCAGTACCCCATCATCGAGGCACTGAACGGAGTGCTGTACCTGCTCGTATTCTGGAAGTATGGGATGAGCGTGGATTCCCTAGTCTATTGCTTGTTGTTTAGTGCACTTCTTGCTTTAAGTGTGATTGATTTCAGAACATATGAGATCCCTGTGGGATTTAACTTATTTATACTGGCACTGGGGCTGATCCATGGAGCCGTCCACTATACACAGTGGCTGGATTTCCTGATCGGCTTCCTGTGTGTCAGTGTATTTTTACTTATTCTGTACTACGCTACCGGTGGCAGAGCCATTGGCGGCGGTGATGTGAAGCTGATGGCGGTCTGTGGACTGCTTCTCGGTTGGAAATGGATTATTTTCGCATTTTTACTGGGATGTATCATTGGTTCCGTGATCCATCTGATCCGTATGAAAGTAAGTGGCGAAGGGCATGTACTCGCCATGGGACCATATCTCTCCGCAGGGGTGGCAGTCGCTGTCCTGTGGGGCAATGAATTCTTGCAGTGGTATCTGGGGCTGTATCATTGAGACCGGGTACTTACATCTGATATGAGATTAGAAAGTTCTTGGGACACTTTTTCTGTCCCAAATACGATAAAGAACCGATAAGAGGAAGGGTAGAAGCATGGCAATGAACAATCGCGTATTGAGTATTGAGATCGGTAACTCCTTTACGAAGATCTGCGAGATCGACTATAAGGTGAAGAAACCGAAGGTCTACAAGGTATTGACCGTCGAGACCCCGGAAGGCGTCGTGGTGGACGGTATGCTGCAGCCGACGCAGGAGTATGCGGATCACCTGGTGAACGCACTGGGTACGAACGGTATCCGCACGAAGAGAGTGATCTTCACCATTTCTTCTACCAGAGTGGCGAGCCGTGAGGTACAGATCCCGAACGTGAAGGCGAACAAGATCGAGGCACTGGTGAAGACCAATGCGAACGATTATTTTCCCGTGGATCTGACCCAGTACGAGATCGGACATTATCTGGCAGGCGGACTGACCGAGGAAGGAAAGCTGCGTGTCATGGCACTGGCAGTGCCCAAGGCGCTGTTAAACAGCTATTACCAGCTGGCGCAGATGTGCGGCTGGGAGGTTGAGTGCTTCGATTACAGCAGTAACAGCTTATACCAGATCCTTCGTGATGAAAAGTCCGAAAAAGTTACCATGATGATCAAAATCGATGAGAACAACACCATCGTGACCGTGCTTTCCGCCGGCAAGGTGCTGCTGCAGAGAACCGTGGCATACGGTGTGCAGGATGCCATCGAGACCATGATCGCTTCCGGTGCCTATGCCGTGAACGATCCTATGAGCGCGGTAGAGCGCTTCCAGAAGAAGACTTGCCTGAACAGAGTACTCCATCAGGGAGATAAGCTCTGGGAGGAAAATGCCGGACGCTGGGAAGACGAAGATGCCGGCAATGCGGAAGTCACAGCAGCCAGACAGAAGATCACCGCTTCTCTGGAGCCCCTGATCGTCGGCGTCAGCCGTGTCATTGATTTCTATGATTCCAGAAACAGTAATACACCTATTGAGAGAACTTACGTCACCGGCCTCGGCGGCAGCTTCAGCGGCATGAGCAAGCTGTTCACCAACTGCCTGGAGCGCAAGGTACATACCCTGTCCGATATGGATGACAAGATCGGCATGAGCAAGGCCATCCGTTCCACCAGACCCGCAGCCTATATTTCCTGCCTGGGCGCAGTACTTGCCCCCGTGGGACTGATCGATAAGAGCCAGCAGAAGGCCAAAGGCATGACCGTAGTCAGCGGCACGAACTACACCTTCGTCAGTGTGGCAGTCCTGGTACTGGGCGTGATCCTGTCCATCGCCATGGCAGTCACTTCCCTGACCAGATACTTCGGCACCGTGGCAGAGAATGTAGCATTGCAGGCGAGGGTTGAGGAATTACAGCCCGCGCAGACGGTATATAATGAATATCTCTCAGCGGCAGCACAGTATGATAAATACAAATATCTGTATGAGTATACCGAGAATCCCAATGAGAATCTCGTAGAGTTCATTAATGAGCTGGAGCAGATATTGCCCAGTAGCTTCTGGACCAATAGCTTTAGTTCGGATCTGGAAGGAATCAGTATGTCCGTGTCTGTCGTTGGCAAAGAAGCAGCGGCGAGAACGATTCTGAATATCAGGAATATGAAGAGTATTTCCGATGTACAGATCAGTAATATTACAGATACGCAGAACGAAATTGGAGAATCGGCGGTTACTTTCTCCATTACAGGTACGTATGCGGATCTGAACGAAGAAACAGAAGAGACCGGAGAGACCTCCGGTACCACAGCACAGTAGGAGGCGGATAAGAGATGAAAGTAAAAAAGAGTGAAATTCAGCTTTTGATCGCAGTACTTGGGATCCTCCTCGCTGTGGTGACTTATTTCCTGGTATATGCGAAGTTCAATGAGTTGTCGGATTCTATGGAAAGTCAGAATATGTCATTAAGATCCCAGGTGTCTACACTGGAGGTATTGGATCAGCGTAAGGCAGATTATCTGGCTGCTACCGAGAAGATGAAGACATATATTACCGGATTCGAGAGCCGTTTCCCGGCAGATATTTTACCGGAAGACAGCATTATGATGGTGAAAAATATGGAAACAGCGACCAGAACCTATGTTGCTAACATTTCTTTCGGTACGATTGCAGAAGTGGCCTATGATGCACAGGCTTCCGCGGACAATTCTGCCCTGGCAGCTGCAACTGCAGATGCACCGGCGGATACCGCAGCAGCGGAAGCAGATGCCGCAGTGTCCGGCACAGATACGACCACGGTTACTACATCCCCTGTTTCTACAGAAGGAACTACGTATGGGGATACTCATATGTATGAGGTGCCTCTGGGCATCAGCATCGAATGCACCTATGATGATTTCAAGGGGCTTGTTCGATATATTTACAATCAGCAGGAGCGTCAGAGCATCCAGGGCGTGAACATCAGCTATAACGGTGATAGCGGAAAATTGTCCGGCAATATGAACCTGAATACGTATTATCTGCTGGGCACGGATAAGGTATATAGTGAACCTTATATTCCCGATATGCCCATGGGTGTACAGACGATATTCGGAAACATGAACTAATAGATTTATTAATCGGGAGTTGTCGTAATGCAGAAGCATAGGAAGAAAAGACAACTGAATAATGAAGGCTTTTCCCTGGTGGAGCTTCTGATCGCCATTGTGATCCTCTCAATCATTGTAGTGCCCCTGCTGCACAGCTTTGTGACCTCTGCCAGAACGAACGCCAAGTCCCGCAGCACCATGCATGCCACAGCCATTGCTGAAGATGTCATGGAGATGTTCGAGGCACATACCCTGGAGGAAATGTCCGATATTTACACGGGTGCTTCACCGGCGGGATTTACCAATACCGCAGTAAAAGACGATACGACCGGCATCTGGACCTACACGATTCGGGACGATTCCACCACTTCCGGTACTTATGATGTAGTGGTGAAGGTGGATCCCACAGCATACAGTGCGGTGAACAGTGTGGCACGGGTAGATATCAAGAACCTGGCGGGTAATCTGAATGCTGTCTACAGCGAAGCGGCGGATGGCGCCACGGAAGCTTATTCTTATTTCGGTGGAGGACTCTATTCAGCAGATATCATGCAGCATACTACACGGAAGACCGAGATCAATATTGACAGCAGTAAGATCAACGTAACGCTGGCAACGGGAGCTACGGTGGAGACAGAAGTCTATCTTGTCACAGCTTCCACAACGTATCATTGTGATCCCACGATCCTTGCAACGGGTAGATCCGCGGACTATCCGCAGACGGGAGCGGATTATGTGATTTTTTCCAACGAAGACAGTGTGCGTAGTCGGGCAGCACAGGTAAATGATGTCAGCGAGCTTGGAAATCAATTGGCAAATATCATTGTCTGTGTACAGCCTCGTGTGGAGAGCGCTCACTACGATGCCGGAAGACCTGCCATTATAGACCGGATAGTGTTCAATAATCCGGACAATGTGGAGACGAATCTGCTGGTAGTGGAGCAGACCGAGAGACAGGACCGAATAGATATGTTGAGGGATGTCTTAGCGACAGATTATGATACCATGCGCAGTAAGTATGGGATATCTCTGGAACTGCGGGAAGCATGGCCCGGCTGGATGCCAACCTCCGGCACGACACAGACGTCTGCGGGAACTCTTCGCACGAATCTGTTGGACGAGAGTGACGGACTTACGGCATATGTATTTGAGAATTCCAGCATGACCGGCGCGGGAGCCGGAACGGGACTTAATTATGAACTGGCGAAGAACATCATGTCAGTGACGAATCTGACACCGGACAGGGCGCAGAACCGAATTTACGACATGGAAGTGAAGGTCTATGCAGAGGATAAGATAGCAGACGGCAGCCCGATCATTACTATGACAGGAACGGTAACGGAATAACAGGAGAATCCGGAAGGAAGCGTAAGAACCATGAAGATACGTGGCAGAGACTTCAAATTACATAAACAGACAGACGATAAGGGCTCGGCAATGGTCGTTGTGATCATAGCTATGGCCTTTATCGGCATTTTAGCCAGTGTTTTGATGTATATGTCCTTATTGAATTATCAGATGAAGGCGAATAACCTGCAGACGAAGGACAACTTCTATTCGGCAGAGACAGTGCTGGATGAGATCCGTGTCCATATGGAAGAACATGTGTCCGCGTCCCTGGGAGATGCCTACACGCAGATTCTGGTGAACTATGATGACACTTCCGTATCCGAGAAGGAGAGTAAGCTCCGCTATGCGTTCTTAAGCAGTATGCAGAAGGCGTATCAGTGCAGCGATACCGCCAGCTTAAATTACTATGATCTGATGAAACTGTTTGACAGTCTGTCACCGGAAGTGAAGAAAAATACAGTGTTGCAGACCAGTGACGGAGTCAATTCCTATACAATACAGATGGTGGACGGCGCCGTGCAGATGACGGGCACAAACGGCTCCGGAGATGCGGTGAGTGATCTGCCTAAGGGACAGCTTACCCTGTTCACGGACGGATTATCTTTTCAGAAATTAAAGGTGATTTATACCGATGCTAATGGTTATGTCTCTGTGATCCAGACGGATATCCGCGTGAAAATGCCGGATATGAGCTTTGCGCAGGCCGTAAGCCTGCCTTCACTGACCGGCATGTCACTGGTGGCGCAGAAGAATATTCAGGTGGTAGCGGAGAGTGGTAAATTAAGCGACGCGAAGATCGCCGGAAGCTTCTATGCGGACAAGGTACTGGTGGGTAATGAGGATGATACAAACAGTGCAAACGTGACCTTAACCCTGGCAGAGCCGACAGGTAAGGAAAATGATGATAAGCGTATGGTAGCGGCTACAGAACTGTATCTGGGCAAGGGCGCGAAACTGGAATCCGACAGCTATGGAGAACTGTGGGCAGGCAAGATCACCATGCACGGAGCAGCGACATCTACCGGCAGCGCGAATATGAATTTCAAAGGAAATGATGTCTATGTAGCGGGAGATCTGCGCATAGACGGCGCAAATAATAATTTTACCGCAGGCAGTCTGGTGGATGAGAATTACTCCGGACAGTATATAGGCTTCGGCACCGGGGAGAACGGTGACAGCAGTGCCATCGTAGTCAACGGTACCGGAACGGATATTGATTTGAGCGGTCTGATCAATCTGACTCTGGCAGGTAATACCTATATTGCCACGAAAACTGCTAAGGATAATCTCACCGAGGCGGATGGGAATCTCAATGGCAGTGCCTCTGACCGCAAGGATATCCTGATGGGGCAGTCTATTGCAGTCAAAAGTGACCAGCTGGCATATCTGGTACCGGCAGATCTGGTAAAACAGCGTTCTAATCCCGTGACTAAGGAGCAGGCAGATACTATGGGGAATACGGCAGTTGATTTTAATGCTGCCAGCAGTATGCTGGGCGGTAACAGCCTTGCTTCCTATGGTATTACGAAGTTTATTACGAACGGTAGCAGCGACAGTCAGGGTGTACGTACTTTTTATAAGAGATTAAACAGCAAGATCACCATTGTGTATTATTACGTGTCCTTTGACAGCTCCACCCAGGCGGGGAGAGAAGCTGCCAACCGGTATTTTCAGGATTATTATAAGGTAAATAAGAGTACCATGGATGCCTATGCCAGCATCTACACCGATGGCATCAAGATCCGGAACCAGAGTGCCGGTGCCTATATCATGCACCTGGCAGGTAATGTGGTGATGGCCGACAAGGATCAGGCTACAGGCAGTTACAGCAGCAACCTGCAAAATGCCACATTAGGCAGTGATCAGAGCAACATCGGCTATAAGCAGCAGCTGGCAGCGGATGATTCCAAATTCAAGGCACTCTGCAAGAAGCTGATCGATGGATATGAGCAGCTTACTCCTTCCGAAAAAGCGGATGCCGCCAATGTATATAGCAATCTGGTAAATACGGACGCGATCACAAGCTTTACCGGTGTGGTCCGTGGCGCAGGACTGGTTGTTGATACAGAGAAGTATTTTGGAAGTACTGCATATCCGGAGTGCAAGGCAGTCATCGTATATGGTGATTATACCTATCCCGAAGCGGGACATGCGGATTTCAAGAATGGTATCATCATCGCGACGGGCGATGTGAAGATACAGGATGGCAAAGAATTTAACGGTGTGATCCTGGCAGGCGGCAATATCCTGTTAGGACAGAATGTGAAAGTGACACCGGACAAGGAAGCAGTGCTTCGTGCGCTGACCTATTCCAAGGAGGTTACAGGCTCCGGCGGCGGTCAGAAGGAATATCATGTAGTGGATTTCCTGATCGGCGGCGAAGGTTACCTGCAGAATAACAATAAGACCTACCTGAACAGCGATATTAATTTAGGAGACCTGATCGTATATGAGAACTGGCAGAAACAATAAAAACGGTGGCTTCTCACTGGTGGAGCTCATCATCGTCGTCGCCATCATGGCGATCGTGGTGGGAGTCATCGGATTGTCTGTGGGAACACTCACCGGAAGAAAAACTGCAAAATGTGCGGATGAGATCGTTTCGACCCTGGAGAGAGCAAGAGTGCTGACCCTGGGAAAAGAACAGAACCAGGTGGAGTTTGTGCTGCTGCAAGATAGCAGCACCGGCGAGTACCGGGCACGGGTCTATCAGGGTGGAAACATCGTTTCGGATAGAATCGTGGGGAAGGAGCCCATCACAATACAAGTATATTTTGATGACGATTCCACTCCCTACAATCTGTCACAATTAAAAGGTACATTACCTTATGCGTCCGCAACCGATGGACTGCATCTGGTGTTCAACAGAGCATCGGGAGCTTTTGAAGAGAAGACCTGCGCTGCTGCAGATGTGGTAAAGGACTATTGTAAGAAAATTGTGATCAGCAACGGAACAAGAACGATAACAATCACAACAGTCGGCAGAACCGGCAAAATCCTGAAGAAATAAGGAGGTTGACTATGCGTATCGGAAAAAAAGGATTCACTCTCGTAGAAGTGATAGTGTCCCTGGCAATCATGACCATTGTGGCAGGATCCGTGGGCGCCTTTATCGTCGCAGGCAACAATTCCTACCTGCGGGGGAATAAGGAGCTGACCCTGCAGGAAGAAGCACAGCTTGCAGCGAATCAGATAATCGACCTGATCATTGATGTGGAGAAGGATATTAATTTCACACCGGATCATACCGGCACAGCAGTGGATCTGGACGGCAGTACCGCCAAGGATGCAGCCGGCAATGAGATCACCACAGCCCATGTCAGTGAACTGCGTCTGGTCAATAACGAGAATACCTATATGATCCGCTGGCAGGGAACCGCGTCAGGGGATTATGCGACTGCGAATCAGGTATACCTCTATGAAGTGAAAAATACAACGGATGCGGACGGCAACATCGTCGTAGGAGATCCCACCACCGCAACCCCGGCACTTATGGCAGAGCATGTCACAAGCTTCAGCGTAGACTTAAGCCAGGTGAAGGACAAGCGGAAAGTTATCCTGAATATGACCTTCACTTACCAGGACAGAAGCTATGAAATCGCAGAGACCATTAAGCTTAGAAATGACCTGGAGAAGACCGGAACTGCGTACGCATGGATCAGCGCTCTGACTATTGATCCTCCCAGCGCAACATTACGCCAGGGCAAGATACAGCAGTTTACCTATAATCTGAGCGGTGACGCAGAGGCAGTTGCCGAGGGCGTTACCTGGAGCGTGTCCTATGCCTCCGGGGCTAATTGTAAGAGTACAATTAATCAGGATGGTATTTTAAAAGTAGATGATGAGGAAACTATCGGCACGAATGTGCTGGTGGTAAAATGTACTGCCAATGCGGACAATAATATGGTGGCGTATGGTTATGTTACGGTGGAAGAGAGACTGATTGATTCTATTACTATCAACCCGAAAGATGCGGAAGTGGTCCGTGGAAGAACACAGGCTTTTGAATGTATTCTGACCGGTAAGGATTCTGCGGTGGCACAGGGTGTGAAATGGAAGGTTACTTACGCGGATGGCATGACGACTACATTTTCCACCATGCCAGATACCAAGGAACTTCTGAATACATTGACAGTAGGAAAGTCGGAGAGCATCGGTGTAAAAGTATTGAAGGTCACCTGTATAGCAAATGCGGATACTTCAATGTCTGATTCCGCTTATGTTACGGTAACAGCTGTATCCGGACAGTTCCAGGCGGAACTGATCCGAAACGTAATGAAGCCTTATTCTTACACGGAGACCGGCATTAAAAAAATGGGATGGAGTGTAGAGCTGGAGTGCTTGACTGCATGGGCAGATTATGATGTGTATCCTCAGATTGTGAACTGGGAAGTATTGGAGGATGGAGTCCCAAATCCGAAGGGCTATAGCTTTGAAGATACGACTCCTGCTTCCAGATATAAACAGCTGTTAAAGTGTAGCAACAATATTAATAAGACAATCACAGTACGTGCAACTGTAAAATTATCAGCTACCATTACAGTGCATCCTGAAGTAACAGTGGACATTCCAAATCTGCTGACCATTGACAGTTCAGACGAGCCATACATCGACGGTAATCAGTTTGTCCTGTCACGTAACAGTATGGTGACTTGTACGTTGAAAAATTATTCCGGAGATATGAGTAAAGTTACCTGGAAGATTACCAATGATATTGAGGAAGGTCTGGCACAGAGTAATCCTGTGAAGGATAATTTCGGTGGCGAAGTTGGACTGAGTAGGAGAGTAGGTTTTAGTAGAAACATTACAAGTGATGGACTGGGCGATTATGAAAACGGCCTAGTCATTGATAAAGCAGTGACCGGATTCGCAGATTCAGAAGTAGATTATGCAGCTACACGAAGCGTATTTCCCACGGCTAAAGGTGAAACAGTCGGAGTGTATGCAAAGTGGTATATTAACTGGAAAGAGGAACATGTTCTCACGCTTGCAGCTTTTGACGACAACGATAATGAAATTGCATCCACATATCTGCTGATTCCCAGATGTACTTTTTATTTCTCGGAAGGTAATCGTTATTATAATCTGAATAAGAACGATTATAAGCACGATGGATGGCAGAATGGTGTATACGATAAGAAGGTGTATGTTGATCTATATGGATTTGAAACAGGTCAGGGAGCCTTTAAGACTGGTGATAAAGGACTGAAGGTTATAGGCAGCCTTGTAGCTGGAGGAACGGAGACACTAAAATCCGGAACATATATTGATCCGAATATTCACTGCGATACCAGAGTAAATGATAAAAATGAAACGGTATTTACTTATATGATTCATCTCTATATTGATAGAGAGGAAAAGAATGATACTTTATTTGTGACCTTCAGCGATAGTCGTGTCAAGGGAGACAGCGGTGAGGAAGGTGGACATGTATCGTATCAGAAACCGGAAAGAGCATTAACAATCTTTTGGAGATAACATGAAGAAGAACTTGAAGCACAACACAAAAAAGTACATAGCAGGAATCCTTACCATAGCTTTGGCAGCCGGAGTCTGCCAGAGCTATGGCTCTATGGAAGTAAGTGCACGGGAGATGACACTGCCCGGCATTGAGAAGCTGGTACAGGATACAGTAGCATCTTCGGACGGCACCTTTCACATTTTAGAGATCGTACCTTTTAAAAAGGACGCTTCCATCGGATATCTGATCGGTGGCGAGGAACCGGTATCTGATGGACGTAAGCTTTCGGAGCTTCCGGCAGCATCAGAGAGACAAACCGCCATGGCTGCGATCAACAATAACAGACTGGGGGATCTCGCAGGAAGCAATGGTCCAGTAAGCTTTTTTACCTATAATGAGGGAGAGGGAAAAAGCCGGACTGAGGAGATCCGAGGCTCTTTTGTGAAAAATGCGGATAATAAAGGTCAGTATACCTATACACAGACAGAACCGGAGTATAGGTTGTTTGTAGCGGGAGACAGCAATGAACGTTATGACCGGCATAGTACGATCGAGGCTTCCGGAGCTTCTAACGAGAACAAAAAGAGTGTATCTCCTGTATTTTCTAAAGTGTCCGATGCTGCCGGAGGAAATCTGGAAATGACCATCGGTGATACAGGGGAGACGGCTCTTGCAGCGACGAAATATGCACTGACTCCGTACGTTGAAAATTCCAATGGCAGTATGAACGATATTAATACCGCTGCTTTTAATGCAGATGATTATGTCAATTGGGAAGTGTATACCAAGACTGATGCCGTATACACTTACTTTGGTAAGGTGGTATACGGCAGCAAACTGCCAGCAGGATATGCTATCCAGAGCACTGCAATAACTTCTGAAGATACTTCCGAAGATACTTCCGAAGATACTTCCGGAGCGTCAGAAAATCAGGGAGAGTCGACAACAGCGGAGAACTCGGGAATGATAACGGCAGCATCTGCATCCGGGAATGACGCAGCAGCGGAGTCCAGTAATGAGATGCAGACCATCAGCGTACAAAGCACATCTGGAAATGATATTGTGACTTCAGAGCAGAAGATAATGACAGCTTCTGAACCTTCATCAGAACAGAAGATAATGACTGCTTCTGTTCCATCATCCGAACAGGACAACAATCTCTATATTTTGAATATGGCCAACAACACGTCTACTCTATGGGCAAAGTGGACGGAAAATCCGGATGGACCGGGAAGTTATACACTGAATCCTCTTGCGGATGGCTATTTTGTGCATTTCACGGAAAATACCTCCGGTGATTATTATGTGTCTAAGGTGACATTATCCAGTGGTAATGGGGACTACAAACTGATCGATTCTTATCAGAGAAATGATAACGGTAAATATGTGCTGAAAAGCAGCGGTGCTATGCAGGTTTATCGTCAAGGAGAATCAGGCTACGATGCATTAAACAGCTATGATTTTATAGGTGATAATGCGAAGGATGCGTTGGATACTGTAACATATGACGGTGGTTTTTACAATAAAGAATGGTTCAAGAAACAGGTTCTGAATCTGTCCGGCAACAGCCGGTATGAGAGCGGCAGCGCTTCCGGTACCAGTGAAGATATTGATCAACTGAAGATTGAAGTGACAACACTTACTTTGCAGGAACTGGCGAAACTGGTAAATCCGGACGAACAGGCTTATTACGGCGTGAATCTGGACTCTGTGGATCTAATCTATCTGTCCGGGAATGGCACTTATACAAAGATAGATGATTCTACGGTAAGCAAAGAGTCCAGAGCAGCGGTTGCAAGATATATTGCGAAAAAAGCTTTTGGTATCATTGATGATGCAGGAACACGTTCGGATTTTGCCAGAGTTCCTGTCATCATGGACTATAGTTTTTATACCGATAATGTAAGGGCAAATAATAAGGAACTTGCCAACCTTGCACTGACATTGCTGAGAGTATCCGATACAAGTACAAAGCTTGCGGAGTCTATTGCAAACAAAGACAGCTTTTGGACAAAGGGGTTAGACAAAGACGATTATATTAAAGAAGTAAATAAGATTATCCAGGCGGCAGGAACAGCGGCAGGTCAGAAAAATTCCGATAATCTGACTCTTGATAAACTGAAAGAATTCCTGACAGAAAATGTTTATTTGTATAATAACAGCACTGGTAATACAGCGTATGTGGCTTCGGATTATCTGACAGATATTTCGGGAACGGCTACAAGCGCTTGGATCTACAGTGCCGTCCTGAAAGAGATTCAGTATGAGAATTTCCTGGCGGAAAAGAATGGGAACACTTCCACTAAATTGGAAGAAAAAATCACGAAAGCATCCATTACAAGATACATTCTGAACTGGTATATGCACAGAGTGACAGTGAAATCTGAGATTACGGTATTGGATTTGGAACCATGTTATGATTTTGATGCGAATCTGGACAAAACCATTAAACAATTTATGGGAATGGGAGATACCTATACCGGCAAGATCAATATCCGTAAAATGGCGTCCGCAGAGTTTATCGGTAAAATAGAGGATCTAAATGAACAGTATGATATGATTTATCTTGGTGCAAAGACCGGGACGATGAATACAGAAAATGGGAAAACGAAATATAATGATACTACAATGGATGGTCTGATTTATTCTCATGTGGGAGATTATTATGACTATTCCGGTGAAAGCTACAATGATCAGCACAGATTGCAGGATGCGTCATTGAATCATAAGATCAATGATAATAGTGAGGATAAAAACAACAAGTCAACAACATATCGTGGTCCCGGTAATGACATGAATTCCACGAAATATAAGGAATTATTACAGTATGTACAGGCCGGGTATCCTGTGGTAATTGCGGATGCATTTTTGAATGATGCCAAGGATGTTGCATCTACAAACACTATGGATAAAAATTCCTATTTTTATCAGTTTGTACAGCAGATTGTGTCAGCTAAGGATGCAACAACCGGCGAGTATCTCTATTGGCAGAAGAATGTATTTGCAGAGAGTCAGTTATTGGCGGAGTCTTCCAATCTTGAGGAACGTCAACGTAGATTCTGTAATTATTTGAATTTGTCTAAGCTATCCGTGGATTGGGTAACAAATATCTCCGGCGAACGCCCTTATCCGGAGGAACTGTCCTATGGTGACAACCAGAATGATCCAAACCAGACGTATCTGTCTGCGATTGATGGTAAGTATCAGCTACAGTATATATTTACCTTGGACAATAGAGTCGCTTCATCGGTAACAGCTTCTTATGACTGTAAGCTGTTTGTTGATAAGAACTCTGATGGACGGTTCCTCGGATCAGATGCTATTGGCAATAATAGCAGCAATTCAGAGGAACTGACCGGAATCAATGTATATATTAGGAACGGTGATGCATGGAATAAAGTAGAGCCGATAAATAACAATGGTTCTGCGCATTATGAATTGCGTACCGGAAATGTATATAAAGTAATGCGGCAGCTGCCGGATGATTATGTGGGTGTCATACCATGGAAAATTGTATTTTATGATAATGCTGATCCGTTGGTCAGAACTGCAAAATCCGGATATACTGCTGTGCAAGTGCAGGGAGAACGCAAAAAGATCAGGATTTTACAGTTAAAATCGGATAATGGTAATAATTGGGATCTGGCAAACGATGGTAATTTTAAAACTTATATAAGTAATCTTAAGGACTGGGATGTTCAGGTAGACAGTGTATCGGTAATTGGGCTGTTAAGAGATAGATTGCATATTTATGATTATAATATCAGTGATACAGATATAGAGAATTGTTATGTGAAGTCTTATGAATATTTTCAGACCTATGATATGCTGATCTTAGGATTTGCAGATAGTTACCGGTTCGGTTATGATTATCGGTGGTATGATGTGTCAGAAAGTCAGAAGGATGGTCATACCAATTTGTATACGGACAAACTAAGTGGTGCCAGAAAAAATCTGGCGGTAGGCCGGGCAGTACGTGACTATATAGAGTCCGGAAGAAGTGTATTGTTTACGCATGATACCACGTCATATATCAATGATATGTATAGCAGGCGGCAATATAACGATAACGGAACAGCTGAGAGTAACGATAACGGATGGTACTGGGGATATGAATTCAATAAGACCATCCGGGCTTCCGTAGGTTTGGACAGATACGGAGAACTGAAGGAATACTATAAGCAGATGGTGGCCTGGGCTCCAAACGATACCGAGAGACAACACTACCAGAAATATCTGGATACTTTGAATACGTATCAGTATGATACTCTCAAGATACCAAATACAGACATTAACCTGAATCAGAAGGAAGGGCTTACGAAATACACGGTAACTCGATTCCTGAGGAAACAGTTGGATAGTTTACAAGGCAATAAGTCCTATAAGGGCAGTCTTTTCCCTGTAAATAATGAGTTATTATATGATGCCGGATTTAGGGGAAAGTATTGGGATGCTGGATGGAATAAGGCCAGCTACATGCTGAAAGGAGATTACTGTTTGGAAGGTGCTTCCCCACCGGCTCTGAAAGCGACACAGGTGAATGAAGGACAGATTACACAGTATCCTTATTTGATCTCTAAAGACGAAATAAAAGAAATCAATCAGCGGAAGAGTCTGAAGGTAAGTTCAACGCATTATCAGTGGCTGCAGCCCAATATGGAATTGGATCGTGATGGTGATGGAAGAAGTGATATTGTAGTATGGTATTGTCTGTCGGATATTTATGACTCAAATGTTCAATCTACCAATATTTACAGCATTTGTCCCAATGATGTCGTAAATAATTATTACATTTATACCATGGGTAATGTTACCTATTCCGGAGCAGGTCATTCCAGACCGGATAATGGTGCGGAGATGAAACTTTTCGTCAATACGATCATTGCAGCATATAATGCCGGTGTATCAGCACCTCGCATATCGTTCAGGGATGATAATGGCTATGACATGGAATCCATCTATGTGATTAGCGATCCTGCGAACAACACGATCCTGAAGTCGGCAGACCAGGGTAACATCAGATCCACCAATGCAGGAGATGTGGTAAGTGTGAAGTTCATAGCGGAAGATGATAATATCTTAAGCGGTAACCCGCAGATCTGCGTAGAATTCTACCGATCCGCCGGTACGGCTGCCGACGCAAAGACAGTGGAAGGAATCACTGAAAAGGTAGTTCCGCTGAATGTGTCTTCTGTAAAAGATACTTCGGGTAATGCCGTAACGGTTCAAAACGGTCACTATGTGGTTGGCAACAACCTGACCTATACCGTGACTTATCCGTTGTCGGAGATGGGATTGTTCAATGAGGATTCCAGTGTTATCAAATCCGACGCCGAGGCAATGAAAGTATACGTTCGGGTCTACACTATGTTTGAAAACGGTTCCAAAACCACTCCCACAAATACCGACAGCATCACTATCAGTGCCCAGGAGCTGTTCGAACTGGATTAAACTTTTGGATTAGTATTTTAAAAAGTAATATTGCACAAAAAGCAGAGCTGTGAGAAATAGCCAATTTCCACAGCTCTGTTTTTGTGTAGTTTTTCAGCACTTGTTTTGCCGGATTTCCTTGCAGAATGCATACCTCTGTGATATAGTAAGCTCATCTATAGAAAGTCTGTATAGATAAGATTTCGAAGATACCATATATTAGGATTTCATCATATATGGGCATCATTTTATCGCACCTTGTGTGCAGTTCAAGGCATATCGCCGTGAAATTCACTTTTTACAATGTAAGAGGAATGAGCAGGAAAGGAGTATTTATTGGAACTGAACGATATTGTAACGAAGAATTTTGAAAGTTATGCGGATGTAGCGGCGGATATAGTGAATGCATTACTGCATGAGGGAGCTGTGGTGGTGACCGGTGAGGAGATGCTTACAGCTGCAACGGAGAGCCTATATGCAGACAGCACGAATACATTGCACAATCAACTGGAAGATGTCGCGAAAT
>OLIS01001490.1_pt1 | contig 16863 bp, 16 predicted proteins | sample 1601351 | NCBI WGS metagenome assembly OLIS01 (sample SAMEA2452122, study PRJEB22498) | human gut metagenome | biome: human feces; feature: human gut; material: feces | place: Australia | collected 2012
ACGCATCCTTTCGGGGGCGTGCCTATAACCTTATTATTATATTATACCTTTATATCACCTTCACTCTCTGCTTGCCCTCTCTTCCGTCTATCACGATTTTCTCGAAGATGATAGCTGGGTCGTTAGGTGTCAGGGTAATCGTATGGATGCCGTCGCCTGTGACAGGGAGTTCTACTTCTATCACCTTATCGATGATGCGGGTGGCTACCGTTGGGTAGTAGATGCTGTAGATATTCTCCGGCTTCTCGTTCAAATCCTGATTGAAGTTGACGATAGTAGGCTTGGCTCCATCTACGCTTACGCCATAAGTCATGCCGCCCTTGTTCTGGTAATCCAGGGTTGATTTGGTGATGACGTGGATGCGCACCTTCTTGCTGTCTGTTGTATTGGATGAAGCGGCATTTCGTGCCAGGGCATTCATCTTAAACTGATAGGTGATGCTGGCACCCTTTACGCCCTTGGTGTATGGCATGAGCGTCATTCCGGCGAGACTCTTGCCCATGAACGGAATTTGAACCCACTTGGCGCCTTCCTTCTCCTTGCCTTCTGGAGCAGCATCGGTCTTCGATGCGAAGAATGGAGCTTCGATTTCCACCACGCCGTTGTGTTCGGCGATAACAGGAGCCTCAGAAGCTGATACCCGGAAGAGTTCCGGACAGGTATCCTTCTCGAAGGCATCGTTCCATGATGTGTAGCCGATATGCTTTTGGGTCATCATGCCGTTCCACTTGCCGCCCGACATCTTGTGGTTGTAATAATCGCAGATGATTGAATCGCGCTTGAAGAGGCGCTCGCACTCATCCGCCCACACATTCGCCTTCGGATTGCCCTGCTTGTAGAGGGCATGGTTCTGTGCCTGGGCAAAATACATCTGGTGCAGATTGCTCATAATCTCGATAGGGAAGAGGATAATCTGGCGATAGGCATCGTGGTAGGCTGCCGGCAGACTGTTGTACTGGCGCAGCGCATCGGCTTCGAGCTGGAGATACTGATTTACCACCTCCTGCCATTCACCGTTTTCCAGACTGTAGGTGTTCTTGTCGAGCATCTCAGGGGTACAGCGACCATTATATTTGCAGATAAGATTCAGAATGCGTGCCGCCTCATCTGCCTGCGATTCGCCAAACTGCTGGGCGCACCAGTTGCGGGTATGACGGGTAATGTTGTTCACATCGTATTTACGTGGATTCCAAGCCATGTCCATAAACTGGCTGATAGGATATTCCATCGGTTTGAGGTCGCCCACGTTGAGAATCCAGAGACGGTCGATGCCGTTCTCGTATGCAAGCGTCAACTGCTCCCAAGGGTTCTGCACAGGGGTAACATTGAGCATCTTCGAGTTTCTTGGCGCACCCACGTAATCTACGTGATAGTATAAGCCCCAACCGCCTTTGTGCTTGCGTTCCTTGGCATTCGGCACACGGCGCACGTTACCCCAGTTGTCATCGCAGAGCAGCAGGGTTACGTCATCAGGCACCTTCATGCCCTTGTCGTAGTAATCCAGCACCTCTTTATATAATGCCCATACCTGTGGGGTCTCGCTTGCCTTCTTTCCCGTTACATCAGCGATAATCTTGCGCTGGTCGTTGATGATGTTGGTCATCAGTCGTGTATCAGCCTTGTCGCTCATCGCCTCGTCGCCGTCGCCACGCATGCCGATGGTTACAATCTGTTCTGTTCCTTTCATTCGCTCAATGCCTTCACGGAAGAATTTCTGCAGGTTTTCCTTGTTCTTCTGATAGTTCCAAGGTCCCCATCCCTTGCGGTTGCGGGCATATTCCTGGTGGTTGCGAGCCATCGGCTCATGGTGCGAGGTGCTCATTACCACGCCCATCTCGTCGGCAGTCTTCTCGTTCTCCGGGTCATCGGCATAGAAAGCCCAGCCCCACATGGCAGGCCACATCATGTTACCTCTCAGTCGCAATACCAGTTCAAAGACGCGCTGGTAGAATCGGTGGTCTCCATAACCGGTGCCGTATGTATTCTTCACCCACGAGGTGAGGCAAGGTGCTTCGTCGTTGAGGAAGATGCCACGATAGCGTACGGCTGGTTCGCCATCGGTATAGATTCCACGGTTCACGAAGATGGAGTCGTGGTGCTCTACGGGTACGTCTGCCCAGTCGTACCAAGGCGATACGCCCATCTGCTGGGAGAGTTCGTAGATGCCATAGATGGTGCCTCGGCGGTCGCTTCCTGCGATGACGAGCTGATGATCTGCGAGGGTGATGATGAATTTCTCGCGCTTGCCCTGGAGTTGTCGGGCATCAATGCGTTTCTGGCGCACCAGCTGGTCGATGGCGGCAGAATGGCCCAGGGTTCCTACCAGGATGCCTGGCTGGGAGTTTTTGCTATGGGTGCTGCCAGACTGGGAGGTGAGGGTAGCTTGACATCCGCTTACCTGACGGAAGTCCTTGATGAGTGCCTGGACGGCATAGCTTACGCCCTTACAGTCGTTGGCATCCATATAGATTTCTACCCGGTTGCCTGGGTTGAGAAGTACATCGCCCTGATGGAAATGAACGAATTGCTGGGCTGCCTGCACGCTGAAAGAAGAGAGCAGGGCAGTGCTTAACATAACTGATTTCTTGATCTTGCTTAGTCTCATAAATAATAATTGCTGTTGTGGGTGCAAAGGTAGGAAAAGTTGTGGGAATATTCTTTGCCGGATGTTACCTTTTCTTTTTTATATGTTTCATTGATGCTTTTCTGGGCCTTTCTCTTTGCATTTTCAAAGATTTATCGTACCTTTGCATAAGAAAAGCTGCACTCGGCAAATTGAAAGCAAGCTTTCTTTGCGCTCGTTTGCATTTTCTTTGCACATAAAAATAAGAGGATTACACTAGTGTCCCGTTTAAACGAGACGACATCTATTTAATTTATTTATAATCAATTAGTTATTCATTTAAAATCGTGTATTCGATTTGATTTTGTATCTTTGCACGCAACTAAAAAGAAGCGTGCGATGAACAACGGAAAAACAATATTCTCTCAAATCATGTCAAATATCCCAGAACGAGAATTCAAGGCTTGTGTTGACCGATACAAGGGCAATTACAGATCAAGGAACTTTACATGCAAGGATCAGTTTCTTGTGATGAGCTATGCTCAGCTAACTAATCGTGGTGGCCTGAGAGATATTGAAAATTGTCTAACGGCATTGTCAAGCAGACTGTATCATTGCGGTATCAGCTATGCTGTTCCTCGTAACACACTTGCCAAGGCTAATGAGAAAAGAGACTGGAGAATCTATGCCGATTTCGCTCAAGTTCTTGTTAAGAAGGTTCGCCCTCTCTATGCAAAGGATGACTTTCGCCTTGATCTTGATAACATGGTTTATGCTTTTGACAGCAGTACCATCAGCCTTTGTCTTAAACTTTGCCCTTGGGCTAAGTTTCGCAAGCATAAAGGAGGTATCAAGATGCATACATTATTAGATTTGAGAGGTAACCTACCAGTATCAGTTTATCTAACCGAAGCATCAGTTCATGATGTAAAAGCATTGGACTATCTTTATATTGAACCATCTGCTATATATTTGATGGACAAGGGATATGTTGATTTCTATCGCTTGTTCCACCTCATTCATGAAAAGAATGCATTCTTTGTAACCCGAGCAAAGGACAATATGCGTTTTGATATTACCGCCTGCTGTGAAGTTGACAAGTCAACAGGTGTCATTGCAGATGAGAAAATAAAACTCATCGGTCTACGTACATCACAATGGTATCCAGAAGAAATAAGGATGGTTACCTATGAAGATTATGCTACCAACAATGTCTATCGATTTCTCACAAACAACATGGAGTACGAAGCGCTTACAATCTCAGAACTTTATAGGGAAAGATGGAATGTGGAGCTTTTCTTCAAATGGATCAAGCAACACTTGCACATCAAATCCTTCTATGGAACATCTGAGAATGCTATCTATCTCCAGATTTGGATTGCCGTTTATACATACCTTCTATTGGCTCTAACCAAAAAGAAGATGCACATGAATCAATCTTTACACACAATTTCAAAGAACGTCGGGTTGTTCCTTACGGATAAAACCCCAATTAATGAATTATTTAACAAGACTGTTCCCGAGAAAGAGTCAACCGATTACTATATGCCGAGCCTATTCGGACCGGAAGATTTCTAAACGGGACAGCAGTGAAGTAAAATCATTCCGTCATAGTTTAAAAACTTATTAAAATAATTGTGAGTTTCCTTTGTTTTTTCAATGAAAAGCCGTATCTTTGCAACCAAAGTGTAAAGATACACTTAAAAAGATTCAACTGAGACTTAAACATTTACAATCAATCATATAAAACTAACAATAAAATGAAGAAAAAGTTATCAACAATCATGATGCTATTGGCCTCTTTATTGCCGATGAATGCACAAAATCTACAAAAGGGTGATTATGGTTATCTCTACTGTCACATGAGTGATAAGGGGGAATATACTGCTTTTGCCGTTTCTCGTGATGGATACAACTATCAGGATATCAATGAAGGAAAAGCTATTTTCAATTCTAAAGAACATGCTCGTATTGAGGGTGGTACACGTGATGCTTACATAACTCGTACACATGATGGTAAGGGCTATCTGATGGTTACTACCGACATGTGTGTGGCTAAGAGTCATAAATGGGATAATTATGGTATTGATTTGCTCAAAAGTGACGACCTGATTCATTGGACAAGTGTTACTTTCGATTATCGTAAGGGTATGCAGAATTTCTGTGATGCGGCAACTGCTCAGTCTCCTTATAAGGATTGGAGCACTATCAACCGTGTCTGGGCTCCTCAGATATTCTGGGATCCAAATTATGTTTGGGAAAATGGTGAGCGAGGTGGTTACATGATTTATTATTCAATGCTGAATCGCCCGGAGGAAAAGTATGATCGTATGTATTACAGCTATGCTGATAAGAGTTTCACGAAATTGACTACTCCGAGAATTCTCTTTGATTGGGGATATGCAACTATTGATGCTGATATTAATTTCCTCAAGAGCGATGGACTTTATCACATGCTTATCAAGAAAGAGGGTGGACATCGTGGCATCTTTACCGCTACAAGTAAGTATCTTACTCATAGTTGGGGCGCACCAGTAGAGGATGATTTCGTCAGTTTCGAGGGAAACAAAATGTGTGAAGGCAGCAGTGCATTCCAGTTGATTGGCGATGATACATGGCGCGTGGCTTATATTCAGTATAGCGACCATCCTAAGCATTATCGTATTTGCAAGGCCGATAAATATCTCCGTAATTTCTCTGATCCGGTGGATATTAAGGGTGTAACTGCTCCTCAGCATGGTAGTTTTATGAGATTGACCAAGAAAGAATACAAGCGACTCTTGGCATGGGATAAAAAACTGAGAGGAGAAAATAGTAAGTAATCTGAAATGTTAGCCTAACTGGCTTTCTATAACTTACCCACATAGAGTACTGCATATTATCCATATTAATGGACTGGTATGTGGGACTATGTGGGTAATGTGTTTATGTGTATGTGTGCCCGCACGCTCGTGTGTGAGTGCGCATGTATAGATGTACAAGGCACACTTGGTGTCCCGCCACTTGCAGCTTGAAGTATGTTCCATGGCGGTCCGTGTACAGAATGAGTCCGGCAAGTCGGTTGACGATATCGTGATTCTCCAGAGCTTGGATGCCACGTGACTCATCGGCAAACATATAGCAGAACTTAGGGCACTGGAGACACCAGAACCAACACAACTTATTGTTGATGTACGTACCTGTCTCATCCATGCCTGCAGCTTTCTGCTTCTCGATGTAGTCCAAGATGCTGTCGTAAATAGGAGTCGCCTTCTCCTTGTTCTTCTTCAAAATGTTTTTGACAGAACCCTCAGAGAATGTAGACACCATGAAGATGTCCTTGACGATTTCCACGGCTCTATTGTATGGGATGGACTGGACGACGGATAGGTATACGACCAAGGTCTGCAACTTGGAACCATACATGATCTTCTTGCAATTACCTGTGGGACTGTCTCCTATGACGGTTTTGTGGCAATGTGGGCATACTGTAGAATACACCTTGTGTTCCGTAACGCAAGGAAGAGACAGGGGACCTGTGATGTCAATGACCTGTATGGACTTCACGCTAGTCTGCTCAGCGTCGTCAGGAATAGCACAAACTCAGAAAAATTGCTTAATTTTGCATCCATAACAATTACTCTTTAAATCGTTGTTTTATTGTTGTTTGACGATTACAAAGATACAACTTTTTATTGAGAAACTGTTATTTTTACCCCATTATTTTGGGGTGAGAAACTTTAGTGAGTAGTTACATAGGGTCAAATTAAACGTGAATAAAAGTTATTTTTTCACATTTTTATTAAGGAAATAATAGATAATTTGAAATTAATTATTAAATTTGCAGTGGCTCTTTAGTCGAAATGCCAAAAATCCAAGAATTGTTCTTGTAAAAAGGCTATAGACTAGCTTACGCCGTGTGGAATGAAGGCAATTTCTAAAGAAATGCACGACATGAAACGGATGCAGGAGGGTAATAGAGCCAAGACATATTGAAAGCGTTTACATGCGCTATGTTCAGCAGACACTCTGAAACGTGAGAAATTTCAAGAAATAATACTGCCTCGAACTTAGCAACGGTAGATGCTCCGGGTGTGATTATTGTATCCATGAAGCTATGGTTGTAGCTTTATGGGAAGATTATCATATCGGCGTGAGCTATACTGTTGTTCGTTCAGCAGTATAGGGCAATTCTCACGGCCTCAGAGTGTGGATCGAGCAACGGACGGTTCACGCTTTTTTTGTGTCCCTAAATTTTAATATGAAGTTTACCCCAAAACTTAAACGATTATGGTTACTGCGTCTAAAGTAATTTGTCTGAAAGACATAACGCCGACCTCTTGTGCTAATTTTACAATTAGCATCTTTCCCAAAAAGTTCTTTTGGGACAACAGGATGATATGCTTTTTACTGTTAATGCTTTTTATGCCTGTTAATTTGATAGCACAAGAACAAAATAACCCAGCTATTTTGGTGGCTAAATACCAAAAAAAAATGACAAACGTGTTAATATCTTTGTGTTCTCACAATTATAAAGTAGAATTAGGTCAACTTAGGGATAAGAAAAAGTATGATGAAAGAGAGAAACTTGGAATGCAAGAAACAGAAGCTTTTTTCTTTCTACGCACTTTTGTTGCTTCTGCAAATCGCTATAATCTTTCTGATGGTGTCGCTTCAGGGACATATGCTTGTCCCAGTCCAACCATGTGTCTAACCCTAATTAATGCCAAAGGGCAAAAGAAAAGAATAAAGAAACCTGTTAGAAAGATGTGGGATTATCTTAGGGATAGAGTCATAGCTATTGCAAGAATAAAAGTAGAAACGATGGAAGTCTTCAAAGTTAATCAAACAGAAGATATTTCTTTTGATAAATTCCTTGCCTTTTCTAACCGTAAGGAACGATTTGAATCTGATGTTTTAGGAACTTTAGTTTTGAAAGATGCTACGATATGTGACCTTTGTGTGGAACAGAATGAGTCCAGTTTCTTTCCTAATCATGAAATCAAAGAATATGGCTACTCTTTGCTGCTAAGTGACGTTGACGTTGCTATTTGGACTAAGGATTAGAAGAACCATTATAATACATTCAACATGAAACATTGGTACATTTTTATACTTATGCTATTGTTACCTATAGAAACATATTCTAAAGGGCAAAGGCAAAATGATTTCCAAACGCTGGTAGAAAAATACCAGCAAAAACTTGCAACGTCAATAACTATGCTATGTGCTCATAACTATGACAAAGATCCTTTCACAATAAGATTATCTAAGGAACAACTTGATATGATTAAAGATGGATATAAAGCTCGTAACTTGTTGAACCATTTTGTTGGTCGTGGTGGTCGATATAATGTTTCTTCAATTGGTGTTACGACTTCTGCGGTTGTTCATCAAGGACCAATAATAACGATGAAAATCATCAATTCGTCAGGTAGTAAAAAGATTATTAAAAAGACAGCAGAAAAAATGTATGATTACCTTTATAAGGAAAAAATTGCAATAGATAAAATAAAAGTGGATGCCATAGAGGCATTCAAAATCAATGAGGTTAAAAGAAATAAATGGAATGAGACGATTGTCTATTCCAATAAAATTGAGAGATATGAAACAGACTCAAATGAACAGCTCGGCTTTAAAACCGAGAAGTACAGTGAATTAACAACGGTCGTTGGTTTACCTAGTACTGCTTTTCAACTGGAAATCAATGAATATGGTTACTCTTTGTTGCTGAGTGATGTGGAGATTACAGTATGGATAAAATAATCAACTTAAAGTTTTACCTTTAAATATAAAATGGATATGAAAAAGATTCTCGTCATGATGATTGTTGTGTGGTTTGCAATGACAGCAAATGCGCAAGTAAAAAGAGGTGAGTGGTTAGCAGGTCCAGTTATCACTACAACAAACCCTGTTTATTCTGGAGGTGCAGTTTTTTTAGAGGAAATTATTACTGGCTTGGCTTGCGGTGTCAACTATGAAGACGGTACTGCGACCAGAGAATTGCCTGCATCCTCTCAACTATGGATGCCGAACTTTACTTACAAGTGGCACGCCATCAAAAACTTGGAATTAGACGGCGACAAGGCGAAGTTCAGACATAAAATGGACTGGAAGTTGAAAAACTATTCTGTAGGTTATCGCTTAGGCTATATGTCTCGTACTGCACCATTTGGATTTGAACTTCAAGCCAACTACGAACAAGAGAATATGGCTTATAAGTTGGCAAATGATGAAGATTATCGAGACGCAACTAAGACTATGTTTGTCCCTACAGCATTGATAAAAGTCCGCTTTGGAAGTTATACAAAGGGAGCATTTAATCCAACATTGGAAATAGGTGGTAGTTATGACTACACTTTAAGTTTTAAGGAAAAAATTGGAGACGTAACTTTCAAAGGGAAGGATTTTGTAAACAATGGCTTCTCAGGAATTGTTGGTTTGGGATTTACAATCCCTGCTACTCATTTGAGTTGGGCTGTCCGTTATTCACATAAATTCTATAAGTACTATAATGAGGATGCGGAGCTTAATGGTAAGAAGCTGGAACTTAATGAAAAATCAACATTTGGTACATTTATGGTGGTATCATCTTATGCTTTCTGATTATGAAGAAGATATTTAGTCAATGTTTATGGGTGTTTTTGCTGCTGATGACAGTTTCGGCTTGTCATGCAGCAAAAACCTCTAGAGTGGTGCAAACTGACTCTTGTTTGGTAAAAGCTTTGGGAGATAGTATTTCTCAAATTGTCACTTCTGCCAAAAGTATAAAGGCTTACGTTTGGAAAAGTGAGAATCACAAGGATATTAAGACCAATGCCAAAAGACTAAACAAAAGTCAGCGTGGCATCTTGCATTTTATTCTTGCAGATTCCTGCATGGTAAAAGGCAATGCCATTGTGTATGGCAAGTTCACACCTTGCTTAGGCTTTGTGTTCAAAAAGTCATGTTCAAAGAAAGTCTATATAGATGTTGATTTAGGCTTGGGCAAATGGGCAGTGAGTGATAGTAAGGGAAAATTGCTTAAACAATTCGACATTGAGGGTAATGACTTATTACGTTTCAGTGCTATGCTCTATCCATCGGACGAATTTATCATGTGGATATACAAAAGCAGACAGAACAAATGAAAAGATTTATAGTTATAACTTTCATATTCCTTTTTGCTTGGAATGGCATTTGCAGCGCACAAAATGGAAAAGTGGTCGTTCAGAACTTTGCCGAAAATATGCAGATGTGGATAAAAACCGACGATATTTCGTATCGTGAAAGAATTGAAGAAATCTGTAATGGTAGCAAAAACTTTCGCATAAAAGATGGTTTTACAAAACTTATAGTCCAACCATTAGTCCAAACACCATTTATTACACTTTCTTGTTACTTAAACAAAATAGAGTCATTACGACCAAACATAAGTTTTTCATATAGTAACTTTGAAGTGGTTAGTAATACAGAAGAACGAGCAAAGTTGGAAACCGAGCATGAAGTGGAATTCATTGCTAGCGATGTACTAATAGAAGGAGCCATCAATCTTTCTATGAAAGAAATTTTCACTGTGCGCAATGGGAAGATAACAAAAATCTATAGCATAAATCAAAAAGATTACAGTAAATGGAAGAAAGTAAAATAAAAAAGTACAACTAAAATATTGACACAAAATGAGAAAGATTTTATTAACGTTGTCATTGCTGTTGATAACAATTATGTCACAAGCACAGACCATTCACTGGCTCACATTTATAGATACACGAGATGACCGTGTGGGTGAAGTCGATGTGTTGGGTCGAAAAGTCTTATATGGCAGGTATGTTAATCTTATCAATGCAGCCCTTGCTTCCAAGGGTTATACTGCCAAGATTTATGATTACTTTGACACACGCCTTTCACCAGAGAATTGCAAAGCTGCTATTCAAAATTTGAGATGTCAACCCAATGACATCATCATGTTCTATTATATCGGTCATGGCGGACGTGCTATTAATGATAATTCTACCGTTTATCCACAAATGTGTATGGGACAGTCTTACGATGACAAGATGATTCCTTTGACTTGGGTGTATAATCAGTTGAAAGCAAAGGGTGCTCGCCTAAATGTAGTTATTGGAATGTGCTGTAACTCTGAAACACGAGGCATGACTTCTAAGATGGCACCATCTTTTAGTCCAAATGAAGGTAATACTTATATGGCAAACGAAGAAGCTGCAAGAATACAGGAACTTTGCCTCAATTATAAAGGTAACATTCTTGTGACATCTGCTTCGCCAAAGCAAACTTCTGGATGCTGTGAGAGTGAGTTGGGACTGTTTGACACTTACACCAATGTCTTAGTGCATGTCTTTGATGATTTAATGAAAGGTAAACTCCAACCAACTTGGGATGCTTTACTGGCTACAACAAAAGCAACAGTGAATGAAGTGATGAGAAGCAAACAGACTCCTATCTACGAAATTCATGTTGATAAAGCCACTGTTCCACAACAAACTTCAAGACAAGAAGCCCCTAAGCCTTCTAAAGCAGAAGAGCCAACACAGACTAAGCAAGAAAACAGCAAAGAGGAGAAAGCTAAAGATAACTCAACAGAACAGTTGTTGAATGAATTGGCAAGCATTTATGACTTCTTGGCTAACACAAGTAATTCGGAAGAAAAGCGTATAGACTTAGAACAAGCTTTGACGAATAGTTATGGCAAAATCATTAGCCAAGTAAAAGTTCTGAGCCAAGATAATGACTTTGTTGTTGACAAGGAAAGTTTTGAAGACTTCAATGGCACCATAGCCACTTCACGAAGGATAAGAAAGGTTATACCTTTGGGATTTGGCAAGGGCATCAATGGTAAGGCAGCATTATACGTACAAGAAATTTATAAAAAATAAAGGTTAATATAATGGAAAAAATCTGTAAAAGAATAACGATGCTTTTGCTCGTTATGATGGTTATAACACAAGCTTTCGCACAAAGTTCTGCAACAGAACAGATAAAGAGAAGGGCTGCGGAAAAGGTCGGTCTCATGAACGATTACATCTCTTACATGGCAAACAAGAAAAAGAGTGACAAGACACGTATCTATTATAAGACGAAGGCTCTGAGACTTTTTGCCGGTGGAGGTGACAGCTATGAAGAGAACGGAGTTCAAAAGGAAGGCGTTCAAATGGAGGTTACTTCTATCAACCGCAAGACTAAATCTCGTAGATTGATGAAAAAGTACTTTCAAAGTCTTATCGATTTCAAATATAATGATGTGCAGATAACTTCTACGGATGTAGCTGATATAAAAGTTAGTCAACTTCAACGCATCGGTGAAAATCTCTTTGTCTGTACATGTTATTTTGAACAAGCGTTTGTCGGTTATATGGATGGAAGACCCGTGTATAAAGACATTACTCGTAAGCATGTGAAATGCTACGTCTATGCCGAAGAAACCGAAAGTGGAACAGAATTCATGGTCTTGCTTGGCGATGTTACAGCTGACCAAACTCGCAAGTTATGATAAAATATAGAACAGTGATAATATTTATCTTGAGCCTTTTCTTTATGAATGGAAAGGCTCAAGATTCCCATGACATAACCTCGGATAGCATTCTGCATAGAAGAATTTGGGAAAGAGTATCTCTGTTGAATGATTATATGACCTATATTTCTAATAGGCATAAACCTTTTGCCACCAGACAATATTATGTCCAAAAGGCAACCTCTCTTTTCATGCCAAATGCCATAGTACATATTCGAGGCTGCAAAGCAGGTCACATAACAAAAATCTCGGTTAAAGAGTTCTTGCGTAGGGGTACGTATGATTCTAAATGTTTTAGAATATATGATTTGGATTCAATTCAAGTTCCTAACTGGAGAAGTGAAAAATTGGCTTCTTCCGACAGTACTATATGGGTAGATGCCAAGGTCTTGAAATTCCATCAAGGGGATGTGTACAATTACTCGGATAGTTTGATGCTTGTAAAAGAAGCAACTGACCTGAGAGAAGAATGGAGACCACTGTTAGGAAACTTATTTTTAAGTTATAAACATATAAAACGGGTGAATGATGATACGAAACAAGATATTACTGCTTCTGCTGTTACCATGGATAGTGTCGGTAACAGCCAATGCACAACTAGTCAACGAACTCAGTCCAGGCATGTACAATGCAAAAGTAAAACTCGTGGACGAGTTCTTCGCACGCTTCAACGGGGTGGAAACAAGAAAGGACATTCCAAGGAGCAAGGACGCAAGGAAGAAGAATCTTCTGATGTTACTCAACCTCGCCAATTACAAATCAAAAAATGACCCAAAGCTTTTTGTTGCTGATTCTATGATGCAAAAAGTCATGGATAAAAATGTAAAGCTGCATTATGAAGACTCTTTGTGGGTGGCAAAAGTGAAATGTAGGGGGAAATATAAAGGTAAGGTTGTAAACTTTCATCTTGAACTTACTGTAGAACATAGAGATAAAGACATGTATAAATGGGTTATTCAAAAGGCAGAGGGCTCTCTATTTGACCTAACTCCAAAAGTGAGAAATGAGCAAATTATGCTGATGCCTGATGACCATGAAACTCGTTTTACGTCTTTGCATCGTGTAACAAGTGATTACCAAGAATGTGTCACTAATTTTGCAGACAAACATTATCAAGTTGATCCTATAACTGTCTTTTATACAATGGTACAAACTGGTTTGCTTAAAATAGATTTTGTTGATGATGTCAAGTTCACCTTCTTGCAAGTTCCTAGCTATGCTTTCTCTGTTCGATATTTTGACAGAGAAGGAAACAACTCAGGGTGGCTAGTGGATAATATTTGGAAGATGGATGATGATGAAAAAAGACAATTCCTGGACAATGTTTATAAAAAATAAAAAGAAGATGAAGAAATGTATCTTGCTTTATGGAATGCTTTTCTTTGCATTTGTATCTCATGCCCAAACAGGCGTATCGACCATCCAAAAATATGGTGGTTACTTGAAAACTTGGATGGATGAAGATAATATAGAAATGCGAGAGAAGATTACCCAGATGTGTGAGGGAAAGAAAAGCAGTCGTGTAGATGACCAATTGTTGAAGGAGTTCATGCGCTTATCCAAAAAGTCCTTGGCTGATGGGGATAAGATAATGGACACTTATCTTAATGTTTTCGAAAGTCTTGATGGGAAAACAAAGGTTGCATTAAGCAACATAAGACTATTGAGCGAGGAAGATGTACCGACCATCAAGGCCAAAAAGAACGAAATTCCTAGACAGTATGTAACAGCAGACATAACTGTTGACAACAAGAACTTGAAGTTCTTTGGCTCTGATTTGTTTTGGGTACGAGGAAACATGATTACCAATATCCTTGATAATAGTGATGATGTGTCCATAGGTAAGGCCGTTCGTTTGTATTCGCAACGAAAGTACAATGAGGCGTTCAAGATGTTTCGTGCTCTTGCCTATCAAGATGTATTCAACTATGAAGCCCAATATTATATGGTGGTAATGGAAATAAAAAAGCAGGGCTGTGATTTTCTTGCTCCACAAATTAGAGATGCAGAATGTCTTTGGTTCTGCACTAAACCGTTTGTGGTCTCAAATAAATCGGAAAGTTGTAACGATATGCAGTCTCTCTTTCAGCGATTCTCAATGAACGAACGCAAAAATGTTTATTATGGAACAGAGAGATACAAATGGTCGTTTTTGTTCTATAAACCAATAAATAATGGTTTGATGCCTTTTAGAAAAGTCAAAGGTAACTATTATAAGTTTGGGTTCATGAATGAGGGTGGACAGGTTGTTGTACAGCCTGAGTATGATTTTGTATTGCCTTTTGGAAGAAATGGTTTGGCTCTTGTCTGTAAGAATGGTAAGGATGCTTTTGTTGATACGACAGGAAAGATAGTTATCCCTTTTGGAACGTATGATTCTTCTTGCCGTGGATTTGAAAATGGTAACAATATCGTTTGTATCGGAAAGACCGCTTATCTTATCAATAAAGAAGGAAGTATCATCAAACCTCTTGTAACTACGGATGCAAAAATGTATTGCTCTACGGATTATTATGGTGATTATCTAGTCGTGAATGAAGGAACAGGGGTTGGCATGAAATACATTTATGATTCAGAGGGCAACTTATTCTGGAAAGGCAACGCTGTCGGTTATACTGTTAACCAGATTAGCGGTACTATCGCGATGGGTGCAGGCACAACCAATACCAAAGTGATAAAAGAAACAGAAGTTCCTTATAAGTGGTAAACTTTAATAATAGGAGAGTACTCTATGGAGATAAAAAAGTTAAAAAGCATAGTCAAATCATTAGCGAAGGCTATAAAAAAGCACGATTATGATGAAGCATTGATACTTGTTGGGATGTTGGAACAATATATAAAAGATGAAGGTTCCTCACCGTCCATGTTAAAACGAGCAGTGGTAGGTCATTTTCCCTTAGTAGAAATACCCATTGCTCCAACGGCATCGTCTTTTATCGGTATAAAAAGCCTTTTATCGAAGGAAATAGCTTCATCTTTTAGTAATAAAAGTTATCTTTATGTGAAGAAGCGAAATCGCAATTATTCGAAAAAGCTTCAGATTATAGAGAAGAATCTTGCAAAAGTAGAAATTGATGGAAAAATACGTAAATATTGAAGATGTTCGGGAAAATCTAAAAATATTCAACGAACATATTGAAAGGTTGTCTAAACGATTTAACCAACAGGCTGGTTATATCGTCTGTGCTTTGTTTGCTTCTGCATGGGCTTCTATGTTTGCTTCTAATCCCCCTTTGGTTAAAGGTCGAGATTTGTTGTTTCTTGTAATTGTAACAGCAGTAATATTCTTTACATTAGAATTGGTTTATTTATATTTAATGGTGGTTAAGGCGCAGAAAATAATGCAAAAGATTCATGACAAGCCAGAGCAGTGCAATGCAGCAACAAGGGGTTGGAACATTTTTGTAAGTAAAAAGACTTGTTTCATGATTGCCAAACTTTTGTTGATTTTATCTATGGTTATAGAATTGGCTATTTATTATTTTTTATAATAACAACTCAGCCAATAAAGTCTTCGGTCACGAGACGCATTTCTTGTCGTTTCGTGGCTGAATATTCTTATTTTCTTTATGCCTCAATTCTTTCCTTGATGAGTCGTTTGGGAAGGCGATTATTGGATTTCAACAAACGTTCAAGTGCGGATGCCATTTCTTCCTTTTCGATTATGCCTTCTTTGGTCAATAAATCGGTGATATACAATACACCTGAAACTTTTATATTTTCCATCATGGCTTTGTCCCTTAGTTTCTGTCTAATGAAGGATGGGCAGATTTGTGATGCCGTATCCCATAAAGATCGGGCTCTGGGTGTCACCTTTGATGAAACAAATGAGCAAATCCGGTTTTTGCCAGTCTTTGATATAGACTGTTATCAAAGTTATAGCTTACAGGAAATCATCGATATTGCTGAAGCGTATGAACAGAAACATGGCAATAGGTATTTGCATTGGAGATTCCTTCTTTGACTAACTGGAAATTGATCATATCCCAATTAGGAGAAACTCAGGTTCTGCATGGGGAAGAACTCAGTTTTAATGATCGGATAGTTGCTTTCACTTCCTGATTTTGTAAACGGCTCCGCATTTATATTTCGCATAATTAGTAAAGTACAAATGACTTGTTTGCGACTCGTATCTCTGAAAGATAGAAATCTGGGCTTCGGATTTACGGGTGGTGTCTGACTTGTGCACCATTGCGCTTCTCGGGGGCACAATAGTGCTCTTACCCGAGCACGATGGTGCCCTTGCCTTGGCACAATAGTGCCCTTCCTTAGGCGCTTTGCAAACTTGGCGAAACGAGAAAATCTGCTTGGCATTCTGTTTTTTGGAAAAATCTTTATAGCGTAGAAAATTTAAAATCGAAAAATGATTTTTTCCTTCACCCTTCACCTGTTCGCCTGAAAAGCCGATAAATACTGGGGATTCGTGGGTGAATAGTAAAATTTAACCCTTCACCACCCTTCACCGCCCTTCATCTTTTTTGCCGTTTTTAGCCTTTTTTTAGCTTGGATTGACGGGTTCTTCGTTTTATTTGAAATTTGGCTGATTATGAAAAATATATATATTTCCGTTTAAATCCGATGAGAAAAATTGCATCATGGACTTATGACACATACACTCTCTTGGTCTTAATAGACGACTGCTCTTGGTCTTAATAGACGACCAGTTTTAGCCTTCATAGTAGGTTTTTAGGGTAAATGCGATTTTTTAGATTGAGGTGATGGGAGGTGAAGGGTGGTGAAGGGTGGTTTTTAGTTGTTTTGTCTATAACTGTCTGTATGCCAGATATTTATATTGATAGGGTGAAGGGTGACG
>OLIS01001494.1_pt1 | contig 16820 bp, 12 predicted proteins | sample 1601351 | NCBI WGS metagenome assembly OLIS01 (sample SAMEA2452122, study PRJEB22498) | human gut metagenome | biome: human feces; feature: human gut; material: feces | place: Australia | collected 2012
TGCCATCATACTCTGAAGCAAGCTCAGACACGATGGGTGCCAACATACGGCAAGGGACCGTTTAATATGGAGTCTATATTTTTGCTGGCGCAGGCTTTGGGGGTTGATCCTGTGAGGCTTATGCAGGAAAAAGAATGAGACGCAGCATAAATAAATAATGATGTAAGTACATTACCAAGCTTCCAAAAAACAAAATATGAAAATCAAACTATATGTAAAGTTATGAAACAATTGTGCAAAGATATGAAATTAAGAATGTGCGATAATATAGTGGTAAGAGGAGTGATGGCTAAATGTTTGCATTAAGATATAAGAAAATAGGTGCTAAAATCGTTTTTTACAGAAAACTGAAGAGCATGACACAGGAAAAGCTTGCAGAAGAGGTTGGCATTACGCCGCAGTATTTATCGCGGATTGAAAATGGCGGCTATACAAAAAGCGTATCACTTTCAACCCTAATGAAGATTGCCGAGAAGCTTGGTATTACTATGAGCGAGCTGATGGATGGGGTTGAAGAAAGCATTTAATGATAATAAATGTGTCAATTGAGGCCGCAAGTAATAGATAAAAAGGCTTAAGAGGATTTTTTCAAAGTTCCGGCTTTACCGGTTGTTTTATAGTTGCATTGATAATCAGCAGATTTAGCCTTATGCAGCTAAATACAAATTAAGGGGATGGTTTCTGTGAATTGGAAGGTTTATTTAAAAGTCAATCGTTGGCTATGAGTTTTGCTGAAGAATGTGCCTGCGTGGATTGGGCGTTTGAATGTAACGAATGTTGGCGGTTGGCTTTTTTATTTAACTTGATAAAAGGATGTGTATTATGGATAATTTGATTTTAAAAACCGTAAATTTTTTGTTTGTACCAGAAGCTGCACTAGCTGTGGTTTTTCTGATAGTATTTATCATTTTATGCATTTATGGCTATTTAAAAGTAAAAAAATGCAAATTATTTATTACGGAATTAGAACAGAATATGGAAGCTGAATTTGATAAATGTAAGGATAAATATAATCCTCATACGTTTATTAGCGGAAAATTAGCTGCCATTTCCGGGATAGAAAATGAGGTTATGCAGATACCGAATATTTTTGTAAGTATTGGTATTTTAGCAACCTTCTTAGGCTTGGGTGTAGCCATTCAAAGTGCAGCAGCTTTACTGAAAAGTAACACGGTGGAACTTGCAAAACTTAATGATGTGTTAGGCATTATTGCTTTTAAATTTCAGACTTCCGTTTGGGGCATAATGTTCTCTCTTTTGTTTCAAAAAATAATCGTTAATACCTACTTTGAGTTTAAAGAAAATATTGTTAGTGCTATGCACGAAAAGTTATATGAGAAAGTCAAGGCTGGTATACATAAAACTCTTGATGAACAGAACGGATTGCTGGAACAACAAATTGAGCTACAAAAAGAAACTCAGCAACTAAATCAAAATAATATGGATAGCTTGCAAAATTTAACAAAAGAGCATATGGATAGTTTTGCTGCTATGATGCAAGCTAATATGACTGGTTTTGCTAATATTATGCAGCAAAGTTTTGATAAGTTTAATCAGACTATGCAGGATAATTTCAGTAATTATAACAGTTCGATGAATGACAGTATGCAAAAATTTTTGAACTTAACAGAAGACTATAGAGTCATTTCTGAACAGTTTACCCAAAATGTAAATAATTTTGCTAACGAAACAAATGCTCAAAACAAGTTAAGAAGTCAGCAGCTTGTAGAATTCAAGGATAATTTGGAAACACAAAAAAATTATCTTGATAGCCAGATGGAAAGATTTATCCAAAATTTGCGGGATACGCAGGAAAAGGCTAATGAGAGTAATAGAGATGCTGTATTGAGCTTTAACGAAAGTGTAAAAGCTATGGAGCAACGTTTTATTTATAATGAGAACGAGTATGCTAAGCAGACACAGGATAGACTTGGAGAAGCTTTAGATAAGCATTTGCGTATGATTTCTGATGAAACCATAGGTCAGTGTAGGGCAGTCAGCAAAACTGTAGATACCTTAGACAACACAATTAATAAGGCTGTTAATATGCTAGATGCAACCTTAAACGTGACAGACGAAAAAATGAGTTCCCTGCAAAATGTTGTTATTGACTTCAAGAAAACGCAAAAGCAACTAATTGAAGATTCAGCGTCGATAAGTGAAAATAATACTAAGCTTGTAGCGTCAATTAATGAAACGCAATTGAAGAATGAGAAATTGTTGCAGGATACGTTGGAAGAAGTAAAGCAGTTGCTGCAAACCCAGCAAGCCGGTAATAAAGATTTGTTCCAGGGTATAGTTGAAAAGCAGAATGAAGATGCTGCTGCTAACATTAACACTATTATCAGACAACTGAATAATAATAAGCAAAGTTATGATAATAAAATAGTTTCAATATTAAATTTGCTCTCGGGCAAGCAACAAGAATTCAATGATAACCTGGCAAGTGTAGATGTTAATGTTAGCAAGTGCTCAGAAAATCTGCTTGAACTTAGTAATTATATAAAGAATGCTTCAGCGGAAAACAGTGAGCTTAGAGAACAATTTGTTAGTAGAATCATCAAGGCAATTAACAATGCCCAAAAGACAAAAGCTCTAAACAATATTAACAATCTGCTTGTGAAGCAAAATGAACTCTTAGAAGGCTGTGCTGAGAATCTGGGAGTAAAGCGGGAGGTGCCTTCCGGTAATTTAGATAAGAAAAACAATGGAGGAATCATTCCTAGAAATTTATGGAGCGGTATTAAATAATGAAACAGCAAAGTAATCCTTGGATTTCAATTTCTGATTTATTGTCAAGTGTTGTACTGATATTGTTATTGCTATTTATTATGGCTTCCATTGTGCCTAAATTTAGCATGGACTCACAACGCTTGGAAATGATGAACCAGATTAATCTGGCTTTAAAAGAATACGAAAAAGAAGGTCTTGTAAAAGTGCATCGTGAATCCGGTGTTCTGGAATTCACTTCGGTAACTTTTGATCAGGGTAGTGCTCAGCTAAATAGCAATACAGAGCATCTGGTTGAGGAAATGTCTAAAAAATTGCAGGTTTATCTGAAAGAAAAACCTAATCTGGAGATTTTAATAGAGGGGCATACTGATCCTAGTGCTGTACATAATGTCGTTAATATTGGCGGCTATTATGATAGTAATATACAGCTTTCGGCATTGCGAGCTATTAATGTACGCAATACATTGCTCAGACATGTGGGTGCTGAATATTCCGGTCGTATTGGTGTTGCCGGTTACGGTGAGACTAGATTGAAGAATAAGGATAATCCCATGGCTTCAGAAAATAGACGCGTAGAAATACGTTTGCTTTGGAGCAATACAGATAATAAGTAGTTATGGAGGTTTGGCAATGACTATTAGTGGCATAATTTACCCAAAATGTTTAAAAAATGAAAAAGATATCAAAATTACTAAAGTAGGCTTAGAAGCAGAGGCCGCGGAGCTTGAAGATGCTGAAGCAGTTGAGGTAAATGACCTTAAAGATACTGCAGCAGTTAGTAATGCTGCAATTGATGAGAAGCAGTATATAGCTATTGGGAGGTGATGGATTGTGAATTTAGTGGATGTAGAAGATGCTGTTCTGTATCCAAGCATCAGAGATACTGAGAGCGAAAAGGATGTAGAAATAATATATACAGACATGGTAGCTAATGGTACGCAGGAAAGTACCTATTTTCCTTATAGCTTTCGCTTACATCGTGTTGTAATTGATCTTTTAGGTAATCAATATATGCGAAGTATAGAAGAATATAGTGAAGACGAAGGTTATATTATAGGCGAACAATTATGTGAGCAAAAGAATTTGAAGCGCTTAGCAAAAGAATATCTTCCGGTAAAAAAATTCCTGGACTTTTTAAAAGAGAAAAAGTTTTGGAGTGAGAATTTGAGGATTTTTGCTATTTACTTATATGAAAGTGAGGAAAGCGCGGAAAATAAACAAGATTTTTTAATTCTGACGGATAAATGTATATATATTCGTTATGATAATGGTATGCAGTGGGAACGTTATGGCTACTATGAAAAGCAATTTTACAGCGATGTATTAGCAGCCAATCAGCCGTGTGATGTATTTAAACAATTTTTACGCGATATCAGAAGGCTAAATACTTCGATGATTTCTGCTATTACCAGTCAGCATCCTGTATGCTTGGAAAATTTTCTTTATCGTAGCAGGTATCTTGAGTTTTTAACGAAGTATGCCGTAGCTGATAATAGCATTTCGCTGTTTGCTTACAATAAGCTGGAATATATGGCGCGAGTTTTTGGAATTGCAAGCCGTGATTTTTTACAGTGGCTTAGTTCAGCTACAAAAGTAAAGGAAATAACTGATACCAAACTCAAAAAGCTTATTAATGATTTCCGCAAAGATATCAGCAGTAATGTGCAGGCTAATGTCTTGCTTGCGTATATGGATGCTTTAGAGCTGGTTTTGGATAAAGATGAAAAGTTTAAAAAGGTTTTTGCTCAGAAAACCTATTGTGGTAAGGAATTTTATGAGCAGTACATTGAGTATCTGAAACTGAAAGCAGAGCTTGTAGAGAAGCAAGAACAGGTTTGGCTTCAAGCGTCTGAAGATGGCAATGATTATAAATTGGCAGATTTCACTAAACAACTTCAATATAATCACAATATTGAAGAACAGATTTTAAGAATAGGAGTTGAAATTAATGATGTCGAGTACTGAAAATGAAGTTAGAAGAATTATGAAGGTGCAATTGCGCTTTAAAGCAAAATCGGGCGAAGAGAATGTTTATGAGCAGGAAGGATTGCAGAGCAAGCCGTTAGAGAAGATAATGATACCGTTTTCTTTAAATGCCTTTAATGAGCCGGAAGAATTTCAATTTGTGGTTTGGGAAAGCCAGGTTAGCCAGGAAACAATTAGTGATTACGATTATTTTAAGTATATAGTGAGCAATGATGTAGATGACGAGACTAAAGCAAAAGAATATGAAATGCAGAAACGCAACAGTATTTTTGCTGCTTTGCCGGAAGAGTATTTTGAGCTCCAAGAGAATGATTTTCCCAAAATGAACTATTGTGATATTACTGAACAGGAAATGTTTGGCTATGATAGTATTCCTGCTAATACGTTGCTGTCGGAAAATGTTGGCTTATGGGCTGATAGTGGACTGCGTAAGCTGGAAATTAATATTAACGGGTTGGATGAACAGCTTCACGGAGCAGGAGCACAGAGAAAGGTTGGCAGCGACGAAAAGATTAAGGCTGCCTTCTATTGGGATAAAATTGAAGGCGAAGATATTCCCAAACACTTTGAAGAAAAAATCCGCTATAACGAAGCAACACATGCTTACTATGTTTTCTTGAATACTAATAAATATGGTGCCTTGATGCAAAACCAGAATACTGTTTACTGCAAATTCCAGGGACGGTTTACGCTACATGTTAGCCGTAGAGACTATAAATATGTATATTCCTATCCTGTAGAAATTTGCTTTTATAAGACAGGCCTGAATGAAAAAGGTAAAAATAAACTTATTGATAATAATCCGGTATCTATAGACTTTGGTACGAGTTCTACCTGTGCTGCGGTTAAGGCAGATGGCCGAGCAAAATTATTTACTTTGTCTGGCAATGGTAAGCTGGAAAGAGATGCAGACAATAAGGCTGTTGATAATAAATACGAGAATCCGACCAATGTATTAATTTATAATTGGGATGAATTATATAAGCAGTGGTCGCAAGATAATCATAACATGCCATATTTTGTGACCAAAAGCGATAGCGTTGATGTGGATTGTGCAGATTATGATTCCGGTTACACTGTACAGGATGTTTTCCAGGAAGTGGACGAAGAGGATGGACGCAGAAAGATGCGTGCTATTTTAACGCAGCTGAAGATGATTCCGTATCTTTTGCAAAGAGACGTTGAAAAAAAGGTTTATCCCTACAAGGGAGAGACTGTTATAAAAATTACAGATAGTATCGACGAAGAGTCTGACAGCAAGTTTAATCCGATAGCTTTTTATGGTTATTTATTAGGCCGTGCTATCAATAATCCTAGTGGCCATAGAATATATACAAAGTATAATATTACCTGTCCTGTTAAATTTGATAACGAGGTAAAAGAAAAGATTCGCACATCGTTAGAATATGGTCTTATGCGCGCTTTGCCAAAAAATATTCGCAAGGGCGTTAATCAAAAGGGCAAAAGCATTGTCAGCGTAAAAATGGAAAATTCTGAACCGGTGGCTTGTATCGGTGCCTTTGTTGGTAAGCAGTTGAAGCTTGCTGCTAATACTGCTGAGAAGTTTGCAGTCTACGATCTTGGCGGCGGCACAATGGATTTTGTGTATGGCGTATTCCGTGAAGCCGGGGAAGAAGACAATGTAGAGCAAGATGCTGTTATTGAAATTTTAGGCTTGGGCGGCGATAGCTCTATTGGTGGTGAAAAGCTTATTCATAAGCTTGCTTATAAAATCTATAAAGATAACAGAGAAAAAATTGAAGAGAATAAAATTCCTTTTGCATTGCCTGATGGAGAGCTAAAACCCGATGGATTTGACGGCCTGATTAGAGAAAATTATGGTGCTGATGATATTGCTGATGCTAACGTTAATATTTTAAAAGAAAAAATTGCCGGTAGATTATTTAAGTATAGCGATGATATTGACAACAATATGCAGAATGTTCTTGGCGAAATTGCTCCGGATGCATCTAGCGCTATTGTAACTTTAAAAAATGTAGATAACGAAGAGGTTTCTGATTTAGAGCTTGAAGTAACAGGCATAGATGATTTTTTGGAGGAAAAAATAAAAGAAACTGTAGTCAATTTTGCCCAGGAGATGGATGCAGCATTTACTAAAGAGTTCGGTAAAGACTATCGTAGGGAAGATGTGCATATTTTCCTGGCTGGCAATGCATCGAAACAAAGATACGTTTTGGAAACTATGCAGCAGGAAGAATTCTTTAATGGTGCTGATATCCAGAGAATCGGTAAAGGTACTGATGAAGAAGAAAATGATGATGGTTTGAGTGCAGAGTATAAGATTAACGAAAAGACTGCTGTTGCCTTTGGTCAGTTGGACTTAAGCAAGTATTATGTTGATGACAGCCGAATCAGAATTAACGCTGACTTACCGCCATTTCAGTTCCATGTTGGCTATAGGGATTCCAAAAATGATGAATTTGTCTGCGTTATTGCCAAAAATGCTACTTCACAGGATTGGGTGATGGCTAATCCTATTGATACGGACAATGAATGTACGCAATTAGAGTATACAGGCAGCTCTGTTGAGCAGAGAGATAGCTTTAAACCTTTACAGCATGACATCGATGATTACGATGAGGATGATGGCAAGAGCAGATTGTATTTGAGAATTAATTCTGAAGATACGCTTGAATACAGATTGGGTACGAAAAAAGAAGGTCCACAGAATGACGAGGCTGTTGATGAAAGCAAGCTTATTAAGCTTAAATGAATTGGAAATTAAAGTTTTATACTATGCTTACATCAGAAATGGAGGTAATTTTGGTATGGATGATAGTAAAGTAAAGCAAAAAGAGGAGTTTAATAAAAAATTGCTGGATAAAGAGGATGTAGAACAGCTTATTAAAGATGCAGTAAATACGGCATTAGAAGAAAACTTTAGCATGTATTTTGCAAAGGCTGCTAAGCTTTCTCTTGCGGAAGATTTGCTTTATTTGAGAAATGCTGTTGATCAACTTGTAGCTCCGCTTAAAACTAATGTTGATGATTTGAAAAAAACATTGGAAGAAAATCATCTCCGTGATGTTAATGAATTACGTATTAAACAAAAGCAATTAGATGACAAAGAGGCAGAACTTTATATTGCCAAGGAAGAGGCTACTAATTTACAGAATCAGTTAGCTATGCAGGAGACTGAAATGGGTAGAAAAAAAGAAAAAATTAAAAATCTTGAGTTGCAAGTTGATGAACTTAAGCAAAAGTTAGCAGATAAAAAAGCCGAAGCAGAGAAGTTGTCGGCGCAGTTGAGCACAAGCGAAGAAAAAGCTGAAGGACTGGAGAAGAAATTGTCCGATAGCGAAGAAAAAGCAGAGAAGCTGTCAACTGACTTGAGTGCAAGCGAAGAAAAAGCCGAAGGACTGGAGCAAGAACTGTCCGATAGTAAAGCCGAAGCAGAGAAGTTGTCAAATGAACTGAGCATAAGCGAAGAAAAAGCTCAAGTACTGGAACAGGAACTGGCAAAAGTCGATGCTCTGTTACAACCTTATCATGAAATTTATAAGGCTTTTGTGGCTTGCCCTGTATTTAAGAACTTACTTTCGCAGCGTGGTATAAACGATGAAGAAAAGTCTTCAATGCTGAAATTGGCAGAGGTTTTAGGCGAAAGCTATACTATTGCCGGAGATATGTATGAGCAAATCAAGAGTGCCAAGAAGGAAAATAAAGAACCTTTGACGCATGAAGAGGGAATTGTTTATAGCCTTTTAAATAAATATTATCGTGAACATAATAATATCGAAGTAGATATTTTCACGTTGCCTGGCGAGCAGAATTTTGAACAAGACTTTGTAAAAACTGATTTTAATAAGAATGAACAAGAGGATTTAACAGATCCGTCAGGTGCTAAAAACAGAAAGTTTGCTGCTAAAGTTTATGTTCCGCGTTTCAACAGAGACAACGGCAATATGATGAAGAAAGCTATAGTTGAAGCCTCTAATATATAATGCTTTATTTAAATCATGAAGAGGAAAAGACAAAAGTTTTAGGTCCTGGTGTCAGGTATGTAGTCTGGGTACAGGGGTGTAAACGCCGCTGCCCAGGCTGCATTAACCCCTTAGGACAGCCTTTGTCTGAAAATGGTTATTGGAAAAGTGTAGCTGCTTTAGAACAGGATATCCTTCACGTTGAAGGTCTTACGGGCATAACGATTAGTGGCGGAGAACCTTTTTTGCAAGCTGAAGCTTTAGCAAAGCTGGTTAAACTAATCAAAGAAAATAGTAAGCTTGATATTATGATTTATAGTGGTTACACATTAAAGCAGCTGCGTGAGATGCAAAACGCAGATGTTGATTATATATTAGGTCATATTGATTTACTGGTCGATGGAGAATATGTGGAAGAATTGAATCATAATACCATATATCGTGGTTCAGATAATCAGGTTATACATTTCTTGTCTTCTAAATATATTTCCTTTAGAGAAAAAATTAATAATACACATAATCGTTCTGTAGAATTCGTTTATAAAAATGACGATTTGTTTTTGGTAGGAATTCCGGAAAAAGGATTCGATGAAAAGTTTTGGCAAAACTTGCAAAAGGTTTACCTAAATAAATCAAGGGAGGATATAAAATGAGTGGTAAAAAGGGCTCTGAAGTAGCTAGTGTTTTAAAAATGGGCGAAACTGCGCGTAAAGATACTGATAAAAAGTATGACATTAAAATCAATGATTTAGAAAAAAAGACGCAGAGCACTTATGAAAAAGCAAAAAACCTGGAGCATACTATTTTAGAGAAAAAGATTCAGGGTACCAAAGAAGCTCAACAGATGTTTGCTTCGCAATTAAAACAGGAAGAAGAACGGTTGGCAGATATAAAAAAACAAGCTATAGTAAATTTTAAAGCAAAAGATATTAAAGGACGCTTGGCAGAAGTAAAGAGTAAGTTAGCGTTAGCGGATAATAAAGCTGCTGATATAAGAGCACGTATTGCGTATAAGCATGACTATTGTGATAATGAATATAGAGAGGCTACTGCTGTAAAGAATACTTATTCAGCATGTAGAGCCGATTATGAAAATATTTATAATACTGCTGTACAAAATCTTAATGGGGCTACAGCAGAGTTAAACAGATTAAATAAGTTGAATAGTGAAGCACAACAGATAGCTGAGCAAATCGGAAAAATGAATATTATTGCTAAAGAGAAACAAGAAAGTGACAGTTTTAGACAAAAAATTAGCGATACAGTAGCTGGTATTGATAAAAAAATCGCTGAGAAGTTTTTGGCGGCTGAATATAGTGATATAGAAAAAGGTGCCCAAAGATTTTATGCAATGACTGATAAAGAGGTCTTGAACAGCTTTAGTCAATATTACGAAAAAGTAACAGCATTTGTTGGCAGCTTGAATGCAAAATATGCTCAGTGGAAACAGGAGAAAGCTGATGCTGAAGGTTTAAAGCAGCAGGTGTTAGAGATGACAGCAGAGCAGTTTGAAGATCCATATGAATGTGCGTTAGGCAATGAGGATAGTGAGCAGCTTCCATTGTTCCAGTTTTTGAAAAAGTACGTAGAGACAGACTTTGAAACAAAATATAATGCCGGTATGAACAAAATCGAAAAACTTCTTGCTGAAGAAAAGTTTGTTGAAGCCAAACAAGTATTAAGTGAAGCTCAAAATACTGTTATTGAGGCAAACAGCTTTGCAGCTAACCTTTCAGAACGTATAAAGGCGAAAAGTGGCTTGGCTTTAGAGTTGTATAATATTATGAGCGATATGGGGTATGACGTTGGCGACGAAATTATTGATGGTAACCCTGACAAGGGATTTCGCATAACCTGTCAGGCCGGTGATGAAATTATTGATTTCAATACTGTTAACATCGATGAGGATGGCCGTGTAATAGTAGATATTGACCATACAGAAGCTGTTGGTGGAACGTGCAAGAATGCGTGGCCGAAAATTGTAAAAAAATTGAGAGAAGCAGGCATTCCTATGACCGATGTAACTAAAAATGGCAACAGTATTTTGTATTCCCAAAATGTACAGGGGACTAAAACTAATAAGCAGCAGCGGGCAAAGCTGAATTAATGGAGGGATGAAACAAATGTCCAGTGAACCGAAATTAGAGACTTTCATTAGTAGAATCAAGAAAGCTGATTTACAATTAGAAGAATTATATAATAACCCGGATAATTTAAAAGAGCTTTTATGGTTTTTTGATGAAGCGAGGGGAAACGAGGTAGCACAAAAAATTCATAAAGAAGAAGCAGCTGTACACGCTACAATTGTGAAGAATTTAGCAAGCCTGTATCCGCTTTCCAAGTATGTTTTGCATGCGTTCTATCAACAAGATGCCAAAGAAACTGATGCTGATTTTATTGACGTACTTAAAGAAAGTGGCGATATAGTTGCTTCTATTAAGTCTGTTATCGGCCATATAGAAGTAGAGAAGCCTAATATAACCACTACCTTTCAGGATTATCAAAAAAGAGTAGAGAGCTTGCATAAGGAAATAGCAGAGAAGCAGGCTTCATTGAAGGATTTGGCTGCTCAGAAGGAAGAGGTAACCAGCTTACAAGGTGAGTTAGATAAAATAAGCAGAGAAATAAGTGATTTAAAGAATATAGATATCAATGAGCTGAAAAAGAAGAAAACTACTAAAGATAACGAATTAAAGCGTCTTAAAAGTGAAAAAGAAAAGCTTAGCGGTGATATTGATAAAATCGAGAAGCAGTTACAGGCTGAAAAAGACAATATTAGTGATGAAAAAATAATTGCCAAATTAAGAGAGTTATCCAAGATGTTACCGGCGGGAGTTGAGTACTAATGGAGAATGACGTAAAGATACAGCATAGAGTTATTGATAAAATTGAAGAGAAACGCCAGAAAGGACAAATAGTACATTTCCTTACAGGTAGTGGTATTCAGGATAATTATTTCTATAATTATTTGGAAGGTGTGCTTAATCTTGCGGATAGTTTAAAGACATATTATTTGCGCAAGGAAAACGAAAAAAATAGTGAAAAATATGATTTCCTGATACATTGCTCTTATGCTGCAGAAGCTGTTTCTTATTATAAGAAAAACCTGGATGGAGAAATTGATCAAATAGATTTTAAAGATTTAAAAGCTCCCAAACGCAGAGGTGGTTTTGCGAATGCAAAGGTCAATAGAACTGATAATAAGTTACAGGAAGAAGCTCAGAAAGAAGCTGAAGATGCGACAAAAGGTCATGATGTAGCGCTAGTTACGGGTAGAATTGGCGAACTTCTAAAAGAGGGGAAAAAAATAGTACTGCTTTTAGAGGGCTTGGAATGGATCAGCAAAATGTACGATGCACAGCAGGATTTGCGCTGGATTGGCATACTGACGAAATGGGCTAAGGAAAATAATTTACTTGTTGTAGCTACAATCAAAGATTTTGAAAGTATAAAAAAATATGGCTTTGAACAAGAAGAGACTTTTATTGGGAATCCGAGTGAGTTGGAGATTCGGTATACGTATTTGAGATACCTGTTGCGCAAAACGAATAATAACTACAGTTTAGATTTAAAAGTACTGCAGGATGTTACACAGGCGCTTAGTGCTGGTAAAAAATCATTGGTTGACTGTATGCGTATCTTGAGTGCTGTGCTGGCTAAAAATAAGGTTTCTTTAGTATTTGAGGATTTTAAAGATAGTATAAATAAAAATATTCCTGAAGAAGTTAAATTGGCGGATGTACGCTTAAATTCCAAAACGAAAGAAAGTATAAAAGCTTCTGTTGATAAATTCATGGATTCCCCCAAAGAAGCCAGAAAAGGCTTCATTTTAACAGGACCGCCTGGAACAGGTAAAACAATGATTGTTAAGGCGCTTGCAAATGAAGAAAAATGTTATTTTATGGCGCCTACTTTAGGTGATCTTAAGGGAGAATATGTTGGACAAAGCAGTGGCAAAATAAAGCGTATTTTTGCAGAAGCCAGAGCTAATCAGCCAACTATCTTATTTATTGACGAAGCCGATACAGTATTTCCTAGTAGGAATATGGGAAGCCAGGGAGACAGTTTTGGACTTGATATGGTTAATCAGTTCCTGCAGGAAATAGATGGTGCAACGACTGGTGAGCAGAAAATCTTTACCATTGCTGCTACTAACAGAGTAGATGTAGTAGATAGCGCTATAAGGAGTCGTTTATCGGAAGTTATTACCATAGGCTTACCTGATAAGGAAATGAGAAGATTAATTTTCGAGGATAATTTAGGATTCTCCATTAAGGGTAAGTGCTATGAAGAGTATATGCTGGAGAAATCCGAAAAAATGGCTGGACGCGATATTACTAATTTTGTAAAAAAATTAAAGGAAAAAGCTAAGTTAGTAAGTATCGAGTTAGGAAAAGATGATGCTATCGATAATGAATTGATAGCAGAGTGCTTTGGCAAAAAAGAACGAGAGGCATTTGAGGAGATTCAAAGAACAGGCTTGATTGAATGCAAGACTCCGGGTGAAATAAGAAATCGCTTTTCAGATGTTATTGGTTATGACGATATAAAAACTAAAATCAGGCGTAAAGCTGAATATATTTCCTATAATGAAGATGAAAAGCTCAGATTTGAGAATTTTGGCCTGGCAATCAGTAAGGGTACTTTGTTATACGGTCCTCCTGGCAATGCTAAAAGTATGTTGGCAGAAGCGGTTGCAGGAGAATTTGGCTTTTACTTTTTTAAGGTAGTCAGCAAAAATTTTGTTAGCTTGTATGCTAATGACACAATTAAAAAGTTAGCAGATATTTTCTCCCGTACTATCCAATTCTCTAAGATCATGTCTGAGGCCAAAGGCATAGTTCTGTTTTTTGATGAATTTGATTCCTTAGCAGGTTCTTTGCTTAGCCAGGATATTAGAGGTTCGCTGCTGGATTTTCTCAGTGATCAGGGAGGCTTGCGTAACAAGGACTCTAAAATTCTTTTTATGGCAGCTACCAATTATTACGAGACTATTGATGAAGCAGTTAAGCGTAAGGGGAGAATTGATGAGCATATCTTTATGGATAATCCTACTGAGGAAAACGGTAAGTCTATGCTTGCTAACTTATTTAAAAAAGATAAGCATATCAAACAACCTGTAGCCAATAAAGTTTTGACAGGCCTTTATGCAAAATTGTTGGAAATTAGCCGTAGGCAAATAAAAGAAGCAATAAAAATATATGAGAATACAGGTGATGCTGGATTAAAAAAGGTGTGGGAGCAAAAATTGGCAAATACCAGACCATCTGGTTCTGATTTGCGAAATGCGTATCAGGAGCTGAAAAATATTGCTTTTTATATGGATGGTAAAATCGAAAACAATCAATTGATTATCGATGAAGATGTATTACGTGCTTATTCTCCTAAAACAAGAAATAGTTAAGCTTAGGGTAAAAATGGCTTCTAACCATAAAGTAAGCGTCAAATAAGATTACGGCTTACTAATCGTACAATTTATTATTATACAATCTGCGTAGACATAAAGCCTGCGCAGATTTTTTCTAGGCAACAATTTTTGACGCTTACTTATTTCTTCCTAAGCAATAGATAAAATTACTACTTTTTCTGTAAGCTTTGTCTTCACCCAGTTTTACAAAACCTTGTTGACAACCATCGTCAAAAGTGCTATAAATCTATATTCGATAGATGTTTTATGCACATGAGAGGATGAGTATATTATGAGAAAAAGTTTTGCCAATTCCTTTGCAGCCACATTTATGGCTGCAAATATTTGCCTTGCAGTCCCGGCGTTTGCCGATGACTTACAGACATACAATCTTGATACCATGGTTGTTACCGCGCAGCGTGAAAGCAAGCGTGATGTAGATACGCCTGCTTCCGTTACAACCGTTTCCCAGAAGCAGCTTGTTGAAACCGGTGCTTCTAATCTTTTTGATGCTTTGCGTCTGCAAAGCGGCGTAACTACCTATTCCTATGGCGGCAGCCAGTCCCTTGGCGGTATGAACGCAAAAATCCTGATGCGCGGTGCGAATAAAGGCACTGTGGTAATGATTGACGGTGTACCTGCCAACATCAATGAAACATATTATCTGGATTCCATTCCTGTAGAATCTATTGCACGCGTAGAAATTGTTAAGGGCGCTGCTTCTACTCTTTACGGTTCTGAGGCTTCTACCGGTGTTATCAATATCATCACGAAAAAGAAAATGCCCAACACCTTATCTCTGACTAAGGGTGAATACGGCAGGGAGAAGGCATCACTGACATTGAATGCCGACAAGCTGAATTTTGCAGTAGCGCTGGAGCAGAGTGACCCGATGAAGGGATACAGCAGTAATTATAAGCAGATTAATGATTTAAACAAAAAGTCCTTTACCGCAAGCTATAAGTTTGATGATAATTGGAGTTTTTCACATCAGCACAATGACAGCAAGTATTCCTATGATCAGTATGACAAAACCTGGAGCAAGCTTACCGAGGATGCGAATTACCACTATATTGATGATTTTTCACGCTTACAATATAAGGATGACAGCGTGAGTGCCAATTTGTTTTATAACCGCAGCAACCGCAGAAATCAGACTTACAATGTTACGGGCTCTAAATGGACTAAGTCCGATCATTTACGCTTTGATACCATAGGCCTTGATCTGCAAAAGCAGATTACCGGTAAATTCGGTGATGTTATTGTTGGTACGACGGTTTCCCGTGATTCCTATAAAAATGATATTACCGTAGCAAAAAACATTAAACCCGGTACGAAGATTAATGAATTCAGAACAAATTATGCTGTGTTTGCACAGCTGTCCAAAGATCTTGGCGCAGGCTATACTGCTACTGTAGGTGCCCGTGAAACTGTTGTAGAGGCCAATAAGCGTTACAATGCTTTTACTCCGCAGTTTGCTTTGCTGAAGAAGCTGGATAACAACAGCAGCTTATATGCAAATGCGGCAAAATCTTTTAAGATGCCTACATTTACCCAGATTTACGGCGGCGGCGGTGCCAACTTTGCGGCTAATCCTTTACTGGAGCCTGAAGAAGGCTGGACCTATGAGTTCGGTTACAAAAAGACATCTAATACAAGCATGTTCAAAGCTGCTTTGTATTATATGGATTTGGATACTATTGAGTACGAAGGCAAGGGAACCAGCTCCAATCCGTATGTGACACGTAATATGTCTTTTAAAAACAAAGGTCTGGAAATGACCTATGAGAAGGATTTCGGCAGCAAATACAGCTATTCTCTGGGCGCTAATTTCTGCAATCCTATGGGTAAAAATAAAAAAGGCGTATGGGAGCGTAAATTTGCACGCGAGCAATACAATGCTGGCATTAAATACCATGATGCTAAGTTCAATGCTGCGCTGACAGGCATGTTTACTACGGACAGAGCCAGCGGCTGGGGCGATTTGCTGCCGGTAAACTTTATTGCCGGCTATAAGTTCGATAAGAGCAGCAGTGTAGAGCTTGGCGTGGAAAATATCTTCGACAGGAATGATATCGTAAGCAATCCGGGCTCCGCTACCAAGTATTACTGCCTGCCGCGCATGGTGCATGTGACCTATACTTATACATTCTAAACATAAATAGGTTGCTATGTTTCTAGGGCGTTTTGTTTGCAAAGCTTTTTATCTGACTATATTAAATATCCATAAATTGAGCTTATTCAGATGCCAGTCGATAGGTTATAATGATTACATTATTAAAGTGAAGGAGTGTGTCTTATGACCTTGATGAATAAAGCATTGACAATTGCCGGCAGCGATACAAGCGGCGGCGCCGGTATGGAAGCGGATATTAAAACTATGGAGGAGCTGGGCGTTTATGGTATGCCTGCTTTGACCTGCATTGTAACGATGCATCCGACTACCTGGGAGCACAGCGTATTTCCGTTGCCGTTGGATTTGGTAGAAAAGCAGCTGGTGACAGTGATTGAAGGCGTTGGCATCAATGCGATGAAAACCGGTATGCTGGGCAGTGCCGAGCTGGTAGAGCTGGTTGCGGCAACTATTGATAAGTACGATTTGCAGAACGTTGTTATTGATGCGGTTATGGTCTGCAAGGGCTGCAATTTGATTCTGGTGCCGGATGCAGCTGAAGCTATCAAAAAGCTGCTGATGCCGCGCTGCGATATTATTACCCCGAATACCGTGGAAGCTGCTTATCTTGCAGATA